>Ga0316604_10001069_pt1 | contig 26545 bp, 28 predicted proteins | sample OWC_soil_day20_C_FD_207650 | JGI IMG/M metagenome (GOLD analysis project Ga0316604, IMG submission 207650) | Wetland soil microbial communities from Old Woman Creek delta, Ohio, United States - OWC_soil_day20_CT | ecosystem: Environmental > Terrestrial > Soil > Wetlands | place: USA: Ohio...
GCCGGACACGGCTAATTCTCGGGATAGCCATCACGGTCGCCATCACCCCCAGCCTACCCGTCATGCCCAATGTTCAACCGGGCTCCCTGCACGGGCTTTGGCTGCTGTTTCAACAAATGACAATCGGTATCGGGATGGGATTTGCGGCAAAAATCGTTTTTACCGCGGTTGACCTGGCCGGCGAACTCATTGGCTTGCAAATGGGCCTGGGCTTTGCCACCTTCTACGACCCTCTCAACTCCTCGCAAACCCCGGTCATCGCAGAGTTTCTCGGGCTAATGTCGCTGCTCACCTTTCTCTCGCTGAATGGTCACCTGATCTACCTCGCAACGCTCGCCCAGAGCTTCAATGCGATCCCGGTCAGCGCCGTTCCGCTGGGTGCGGACAGTTGGCTGAACCTCGTCGAACTGGGAGGGAAAATTTTCTCGACCGGCCTGCTCCTCGCACTGCCGATCATCGTTGCACTAATGATTACCAACGTTGCCCTGGCCGTCCTGACCAGAGCGGCCCCCCAATTGAACATCTTCGCGCTGGGTTTTCCGCTGACCTTGAGTGGCGGCTTTATCGCCCTCGCAATCAGCCTGAATTACCTTGCCGCACCACTGCAGGCACTCTTTGAATTCGCGATGAGCGCCCTGCTCGGCTTTGCCGTTCCCGCAACTCAGTAGCGTTCGTTCTGCATGAAGGAGTCAGCCTGCTGACGCTGGACCAACTTGATCGTCCCTTCGGCCATCCGGCGAGCCCCCAGCGTCTGCGAGTCAATCCCCTCGGTGTACTCCATCAGCAGGTAAGCGGCATAGCCCTGCTGCATCTGCAACTGGCTGGCCCGGCGCTTCAGAATCTGGATCGACTCACCGGCACCACCGGTGTGATAGCGCTTCATTTTCAGCGAAAAGCGATAGGTGTCCTCATTGATCCGCGCTTCCTCGATCTCCCAGTTGGGCGCCAGCGGATCGTAGTACAAGTGTATTGCACCGATAATCAAGGCACCGGTGACCACATTGGCCAGCGATACCGAGGTCGTCGCAGTCAACTGGATGATCTTGTCCGGGACTAGGGGCGAAGCAGTACTGCCTGGCGAAGAGCATCCGCTGATCATTGCCGCTGCCAGCAGGCAAAGCGGCAAGGTCGAACGATATTTCATATGTAGTTGAATAAGGATAGCTTCGACGTACTGGCAAAAGTTGCTTGCGCTGCTTCCAGTTGAATTTTCTTCTGGGAAACATCGGTCAACGCCTTGGCGTAATCAAGATCCTCCAGATTCGAGAGTTGGGTTTTGTATTGCAAAGCCCGATCACTGGCCGTGTTGGTCATGCTTTCGAGTGAGGAAAGACGGGCGCCAACGGTTGCTCTGGCACGTGAAACCGTTTCCATGGAGGCATTGATGCCATCCAGCGCGGCCGAATAAGTGACAGTTCCTGAGCCACGAAGGTAATCCACCATATTCTTGACCGAGTCAAAAATGCTGCCCCCAGTCAGATTGCCGGTGGAGTCGCGAACATCGGTGAATACGTCATTACCGGGAATATTGGTCGCGAGGCTGAAACTGGCAGTGACCTGCAACTGCTGTTGCCCTTGGTCGCCGTTATATTGGATGTACTGATTGGCACTTGAAAATGGCCCGGTCGCATTTCCGGTCAGTGAAAATGGACGAGTCGTACTATCAAAGCCGGCAAAGACATAACGCCCGGTACCATCCTGAGTGTTTGCCAAGCCGACCAGACTGTTCAAGCGCTGCTCCAGCTCTGTCGCAACTGCGGCACGCTCGCTCGCCGAATAACTACCGTTACCCGCGGCGACAGATTTTTCGTAGATATTCTGCAGTTCTTCGTTGACGCCATGCAGCGTGCTGTCAAGGGCCGACAATTTGGTGTCCGCCGACGCCTGGTTCTTGATGTACAACTCATTCACCGACTTGGACTGAGTCACCACCAGAGCCTGCGCGGCACCGACCGGATCATCCTTGGGGGTAACGATACGCCGCCCGGTGTCGATCTGGTTTTGCAGGGTATAAAGGCTGCTCTGCAACTGCTGAATACCACCAACACCGGCGCTATAGAGTTGGGCTGTACTGATTCTGAGACTCATGGGTGACTCCTTCAATTACCTGTCAGAGAGCAAGCAAGGTATCGAACAGACTGGATGCAATTTCGAGCACCTTGGCAGATGCCTGATAGGCCTGCTGATACTCAATGAGCTTTGCTGCCTCTTCATCGCGATTGACGCCGGAGACCGCCTCTTTTGCCGAATAGGCCTGTTTGTACAAGGCAGTTTGGGCCTCTGAGGAAATTTCAGCTGATGCGGTCTTGTTACCGATGTCGTTAACGAAGGCAGCATAGTTATCCTGAAAAGTGGCCTTGCCGCCCGAGGTGGTATTTTGAATTTGCAGATTCCCAAGCTTCAGGGCATTACTGCCATCCTCGGCACCTGTAGATCCACCAACCGAAGCGGCGGCGATGCCTTTTGGATTTGCCGCAATGGTCGCATTGACGGAAAAAAGTCGGGCAATATCCTTGGTTGGCTGGATCGTAAAGCTATCTCCGGAAGCCGGAGCCCCTGACAAAGAGAATCCCTGCGTTTGGGCCTGGGTATTGATGTTGGCAAATGAACTATCGACCCATGACTGGTTATCGGACAAGCGCTTGAGCGTGTAATTCGTGCCGTCATAGGACAGTTGATAATCACTCGCCGTTACATTGGTATAAAAATTGGTCCCGTTGTTCGGCGGCGGTGTGACCCATGTGGCGCTGAGCGTGCCTGAATTAGTCGATTTCCCGATCACGGTAGGATCGCTGATCGAGAAGAAATCATTGGCTGGTGCGTTCCCATCCAGATCCAGGCCCTGGTCATGCTGGGCATTGAAAGTCAGGGCCAGCGAAGTTGCCATCAAACCCAGTTGATTGAAGGCCGTATCCAGTGCCTCGGTACGAAAGCTGAGCAGCCCGCCAAGTTGGCCACCGGTAACCAGGGATTCAGGCAGTTCCTGAACGTTGCCCGTGGCACCTTTCAGACCAACAACGATACGGGACTGGTCTGCCGAAGAGTTGAGCGCAACCATTTCGGTGACGCGCGTGCCAATGACGAGTTGCTGCCCGGAACCGACAAACACGTTATAGCTTCCGTTGGTATCCGTGGTCGTCGTCACCTTGACCAACTCATTTAGTTTGGAAACCAGCTCATCGCGCTTGTCGAGCAAATCGTTGGCCGGTTGCCCATTCAACGCGCTAGCCGAGATGATCCGCTGGTTCAAGCCGGCAATTTCCTTGGTGTAGCTGTTGATCGACTCGACTGTACTGCTGATCTGCGAATTGACGCCGGCCTCAAGTTCAGCCAGCCGGCTGTACATGCTTTGAAAACCGGTAACCATGGTCTCCGCCGCAGAAATCATCGATTGGCGTGACGAAATCAGCGATGGTGTACTGACTACCGACTGAATACCATTGAAAAACTGCTGCATCAACGGCGTAATGCCGGCGTCCTTGTCGGCCAGCATGTTGTCGATCTGGGAAATCTGGGAGTAGTAGGTATCCAGCGAACTGACGCTGGTCTGAGCGCTCAAGACCTGCTTGTTCAGCGCTTGGTTATACATGCGCTCAACCGTCACGACATGCGTGCCCTGACCGATACCGCCTGCCCCGGTCATGACCGTCGGATTCGAGGCCTGAACGATACGCTGCCGCGTGTACCCTTCGGCGCTCATATTCGCGATGTTGTTGCTGGTCGTCAGCAGGCCTGTTTGCGCCGCGTTGATGCCAGTCATTGCAATGCTGATTAAGCCGCTTCCCATTTCCATCTCCTTCCCGTTTGTTAACGGCACAAACGGGATTAACTTGATTCTTTAGCCGACCAGCGCCATGCGCAAACTGGGACCATTGATGATTTTGTTCAACTTGTCGGCGTAGCTTGGGTCGGTTGCATAACCAGCCCGCTGTAAACCTTTAGCAAACTCCGCGCCATCCTGAGAGCCGATCACACCGCTGTAACGCGGATTGCTGCGCAACAGGGATGCATAGTCGCGGAAGGCCTCGTCATACGACGAATAGGCACGGAATCGTTCGACGCTCTGCTGCGCCTGACCATCGACATATTCTGTGGTTGTCGCGTCCACCGTTGCGCCATTCCAGCTCTTACCGGCCTTGATCCCGAACAGGTTGTAACTCGATGAGCCATCGCTCTTGCGAATTTCGCTACGCCCCCAGCCGCTCTCCAATGCGGCATGACCGACCAGAAATTGGGGTGGAATACCGGTCGACCGCGAGGCTTCGACCGCCTGCGGCCAGATGCGATTGACGAACTCCTTCGACGAGGTCGGCACCTCCGCATTGCCGGAAGCAGCCCCGGAGTTGGTCGACGAAGCAATACCGGCATACGCCGCCGAGGTTGGTAGCTGACTAGGTACCTGCGTGTATTGCAGATGGCGCGCATCGGCAGCGGTCAGCGGCAAGGCACTGCCGGCAGCATTTGCCGGTGCATTCAAACCAGCCTGCGCGTCGGCACCGACCAGATTGCGGCCAAGTTGCTGCTCGATCAAACGGGCGAAACCAATACCCTTGCCGCTCCCGGCAATATTCTGGGCCATCTGCTGATCCAGCAAGCCCGTATAGAAGCGGGACTGATCGCTATTGAGCAAGCCATCCTGCGGCGTCGCGTCGCGCATGCTCTTGATGACCTGTTGCAGAAACAAGGTCTCGAACTGTTGGGCAGCCGCCTTCAGCCCCTGCTGCGGATCTTTCTGAAACTGGCTGCGCAAGTCCTGCGCGGACTTGACGTCAAATGCTGCCCGGCTGGGGCTGTCCTGAATCTTGACTGACATTGCGGATCAGATAATTTCAAGGTCGGCACGCAAAGCGCCGGCTGCCTTCATGGCCTGCAGGATGGCCAGGAGGTCGAGCGGGTTGGCGCCCAGCGCATTCAATGCCTTGACCACATCCGCCAGATTGGCGCCTGCCTTGACGTTCATCAGGCTGCCATTATCCTGCTTGACCTGGATATCGGCGCCTTGGCCAAGTTGGGGTTGTGCGGCATCGACCACGACGGAAAGGCTGCCATGGGCGACCGCGCAGGCTTCCAGGGTCACTTTCTGGTTCATCACCACCGAACCGGTACGCGGATTCACAATCACCTTGGCCAAACCGACGACCGGCTTGACATCGAGATTATCGATCCTTCCCAGGAAGGAAACCCGGGCATCGACATCCTCCGGTGCGCGCACCGCGATCCGTCGCCCATCGACCGCTTGCGCCGTGCCCGGCCCCATGCTTTTATTGATGGCGTCGACGACATTCTGGGCAGTGCCGAAATCGGTGCTGGACAGTTCGTAATAGACAAAGCCGCCTTGGCCCAAGCCCGATGGCACCGCACGCTCGACCGTTGCTCCACTGGGGATTCTGCCCGCAGAAAGATGGTTGACCGTAACCTTGGAGCCGCCGGAAGAAGCCCCCACGCCGCCGACCAGCACATTGCCCTGAGCAATGGCATAGACCTGGCCGTCAGCCCCCTTCAGCTGAGTCATCAGCAAGGTACCGCCGCGCAGGCTTTTGGCGTTACCCATAGAAGAGACGGTCACGTCGATCGGCTGGCCCGGCTTGGAAAAAGCCGGCATATTGGCGGTAATCATCACCGCTGCGACATTCTTCAGCTGGAGCTTCTGCGCCTGCTCCTGGGTCAGATTGACCCCCATCTGCGACAGCATGTTGCCGATCGCCTGCGTGGTAAAGGGTGTTTGCGTCGTCTGGTCGCCAGTATTGTCGAGACCGACCACAATGCCGTAGCCGATCAACTGGTTGTTACGCACCCCTTGAATACTGGCTAGGTCCTTGATCCGCTCGGCAAGCACCGGCTGGCTCCAGAGCGGCAACAGACAAGCGGCCACAATTGCCGCCTGCCGGTATACCTTGCCGCTATTCGTCTTCATGATGCGCCTCCGCGAGAATTTCCCTAGAACGGCATCACATTAAGGAAGAAACGTGCCAGCCAGCCCATGATCTGCCCCTCGCTGATTTGGCCAGCCGATTTGTACTCGATCCGGGCATCGGCGACCTTGGAAGACTCGATTGTGTTGAAGGCATCGACAAAGCTCGGGTTGATGACCCCGGAAATCCGGACGAACTCCTGCTCATGACCAATCGCCAGTTGCTTCTCGCCCGACACCAGCAGGTTGCCGTTGGGCATCACATCGATCACCGTCACCGTGATATTGCCGGTGAAGACATTGTTGTTGGCCGCCTCACCCTTGCCGCTGAAGGCATTGGAACTCGATGCATCGAGGTCGAGGCCAAGCAGGCCCTTGCCGGGCAAGCCGCTCAGTGCGGAAACCGAGGCCTTCGAGGTGTTCGACTTGTCCAGCTTGCTGTTGGACTTGGCGGAAGCCGTCGTGCTTTCGGTAATCTTGACGGTAATCGTATCGCCGACAAAGCGGGCGCGCCGGTCTTCGAACAGCGGCCGGCTGTAGCCCACCTGGTAGATCGAGCCGTTGCCGCTGGCCATATCGAAACGCGGCGTCGGCCTCGCCGTCATCGGCTGATGCACATTGGTCGGCGGCACTGTCGTACATCCGGCAATGGCCAGCATGGCGATCAAAAGAATGCGTTTCATGGCATTACCTCACAACTGGGTCAGGCGCCCCAACATGGCATCCGATGTCGATACGACCTTGGAGTTGAGTTCATAGGCGCGCTGGGTCTGAATCATCGTCACCAATTCCTCCGCCACATTGACGTTGGAGGTTTCGACATAGCCCTGATTGACGGCGCCGGCACCATTGGTACCCGGGGTATTCGGCGTCGGTGTGCCGCTCGCCGCGGTCTCCTGAAACAGGTTCTGCCCGATGCTCAGCAGACCGCCCGGATTGATGAAGGTGGCAAGCTGGATGCTACCGATCTGGGTCGTCGCAGCGTTGCCAGCCTGCGTGATGGAAACAGTGCCATCGGTCCCGACGGTGACCGACAGGGCATCGGCCGGGATGGTGATATTGGGCTGCAGCGGATAGCCATCGGAGGTGACGATCTGCCCCTGGTTATCCTTCTGGAAGGCGCCATCACGGGTATAGGCGGTTGTCCCATCGGGCAGCAGCACCTGGAAAAAGCCGTTGCCCTGAACCGCGATATCCAGCGTTCCATCGGTCTTCTGCAGGTTACCCTGGGTGAAGATCCGGGCGGTCGACACCGGCCGAACCCCTGTTCCCAACTGCAAGCCGGTCGGAATCTGCGTCTGCTGCGACGACTGCGCGCCGGGCTGACGCAGGGTCTGATAGAGCAGATCCTCAAAGACAGCGCGCCCGCGCTTGAAGCCATTGGTGCTGACGTTGGCCAGATTATTGGAAATGACATCCAGCTGAGTTTGCTGGGCATCGAGGCCGGTACGGGCAATCCACAGGGAACGGATCATGATTCAGGTCCTATCAGGAACTCATGGAGAGCAGCTGATCTGCCCGCTGGGCATTGGTATCGGCTGTCTGCAACATCTTCACTTGCATTTCAAACTGACGGGAAAGACTGATCAGATTGACCATGGCATCCGTCACATTCACATTACTGCCTTCCAGCGTACCCGAGGTCAGCTTGACCCGCTCATCGGCCGGCGCTGGCTGGCCATTACGCATTCGGAACAGGCCATCGGCACCGCGCACCATGTCGGCCTCCGGCGGATTGACCAGCTTGACCCGACCAATGGCATTGGAAATATTCGGCGTACCGAAAGTCGGAACAATCGATACCGTACCGTCCGGTGCGATTTCAATATTATTGTCGGGCGGGATATTGATTGGCCCGCCATCGCCAGCCACGGCATAGCCGCCCTTGGTTTGCAGTTGACCGGTCACATCCACATCCAGGCTACCGGCCCGTGTATAGGCTTCGCTGCCATCGGGCAACTGAACCGCGAGCCAGCCTTTGCCATTGACCGCAACATCCAAGTTGCGCCCGGTAAACATCAAGGGGCCCTGATCCATCACATCACTGACCGAAGCATCGACCACGAACGCCCGCGTCGGCATACCTTCACCCTGGATCGGCACGGCGCGGAAGCGATGCTCCTGCGACTTGAAGCCGATGGTGCTGGCATTGGCAAGGTTGTTCGCCGTCCCGGCCTGTTGCATGAAAACATGCTTGGCGCCGGTCATCGCGGTGTAGATCAGACGATCCATTCAATCAGCTCCGTGCGGCTTAGCGGATATTGACCAGGGTCTGCATGATCTGATCCTGGGTCTTGATCGACTGTGCATTTGCCTGGTAATTACGTTGCTGAACGATCATCGCGACCAATTCGCCGGTCAGGTCAACGTTGGACTCTTCCACCGCACCCGACTGCAGGACGCCGAGTGTCCCGGTATCAGGCGTTCCCACCATCGGCTGGCCGGAAGCGGCGGTCTCGATCCAGGCGTTGTTGCCGATGGCCATCAAACCATTGGGATTGATGAAGTTGGCCAGAACGATCTGGGCCATATTCTTGGTCTGGCCATTGCTGTAGTTGCCCTGGACGACACCGTCCGGTCCAATGGAAAGGCCTGACAGGTTGCCGGAGGCATAACCGTCCTGGGTCAGCTTGTCGACACTGAAATCACTGCCGTATTGGGTACATTCACCAAAATTGATGGTGAACGCCAACGGAGAAGTTGCACTATTTGTCTGGCCATTGGCGGTCATCACCGCGTTAAGATTGACACTGACGTTGGTCGGCGTTGCCGTCGTAGGAGACACAATCTTGCCATTGGTGTCGAACTCGAGGCGAGTCGGTGGAATGCCATGGGCACTCTGATTTGTCCCATCCACTTGATAGCGGACATCCCACACACTATTTCCAGCAGTGGCCGGTGGGTTGGCCACAGGATCCAGCTTAACGAAATACATTGTCAGGGTATGAGGATTACCCAAGGTATCGTAGATAGTCAGAGCGGTTGAATAGTTATAGCTATTCGTATCGGGTGCGGTAGTTGCTGTTGCCGGGTTCACCCATGTTTTAACTGATTCAGTCGAATCGAGTTGCAGCCCAGCCGTTACGCCATCCGATGTCGAGCCGGTGACCTTGGGCGGAATGCTCGCCGTCGAGATCTGCAGCGCAGTCGGCGTCGTCGGCGTGATCTTCCCGGAAGCATCGGCCATATAGCCGGTCAGGTTATCCTGCGAGTCATTGACGATGAAACCGTTCGAATCGACGTGAAACTGGCCGTTTCTTGAGTAGGTGACGGCACCATCCTGAGTTAGCCGATAGAAGCCCGAGCCGTTGATCGCGACATCCATCGAGTTGCTGGTGGTCGTAATATTGCCCTGCGTGTACTGCTGAACGATGGCCGCCGCGGAAGTACCGATACCAACCTGCGAAGCACCACTACCCGACAGCGAGGCGGCGTAAACATCCGCAAAATGTGTGGATGCCCCCTTAAAGCCGACGGTACTTGCGTTAGCAATATTGTTGCTGGTCACATCCAGCGCCCTGGATGAAGCGTTGAGGCCACTCAGCCCTTGTTGGAATGCCATTACAGTCTCCCGGAATTACATGAATTGCAGAACGTCATTGAATGCCACCGTTTCGCCTGAATTCAATTCCAGTTCGAAACTCGATCCGTTCTTAACGACAGCAGATACCGTGCCAACCTGAATCGGCGTGGCGGTGACCTTGGTTCCTGCCTTGCTGGCCTCAATCGAGAAGGTGTATTTGCCATCGGCAAGCTGTGTACCGCTGGCGTTCTTGCCATCCCACGCGAAGGCGACGATACCCGCCGACTGCTTGCCCAGGTCCTGGGTCTGCACCACGGCGCCGGCAGCGTTCTTGATGGTGACGGTGACCTTGTCGGCAGCACTGCCGAGGCTGACACCACCTTGGGTTACCCCCTTGGAGAGGACCAGGTTCGAGCCTTCGGTCAGTACTTGCGAACCAATAGCGCCGGCCGCCTGCAGCGCCTGGGAGGTGTTATACGAAGAAAGCAGTTGGGTCAGCGTGGTATTCAGCCCCTGAATTCCTTCCAGCGTACTGATCTGAGCCAGTTGCGAGGTCATCTGGGCGTTGTCCATCGGATTCAGCGGATCCTGGTTCTGCAACTGGGTAGTCAGCATGGTCAGAAAACTGTTCTGCAGATCCTGGGCTTTGTTCGTGGAAGATTTGCTGTTTGTGCCATTCAGTGCCGCAATAACATCAGCATTCGCTTTGGTTGAACTCACTGTGCTCATTCGAATCTCCGGTTAGTTTTGGCCAATGCTCAAGGTACGCAGCATCATGGTCTTGGCGGTATTCATCACTTCGACGTTTGTCTGGTAGGAACGCGAAGCAGAAATCATGTTGGTCATTTCCTCGACCACGTTGACGTTTGAAAACGCGACGTAGCCCTTTTCATCTGCAGCCGGGTTCTTGGGGTCATAGACCATGCGCGGCGGCGAGGCATCCTCGACGATCTGGCGCACACGAACACCTTTTGAACTCTCGCCCACATTGCCCATCGGCGTCGCCTCGAAAACGACCTGTTTAGCCCGGTAAGGCTTGCCGTCGGCCGAAATGACGCTATCGGCATTGGCCAAGTTGGAAGCGGTTGTATTCAGGCGCATCGACTGCGCCGTCATGGCGCTGGAAGAAACCTTGAAAACATTGAAGAGACTCATTTAAGACTCCTTAGCTCGAAGTATTCGCCAGGGCACTACGAATACCCTTGAGCTTGTCACTAATAAACTGGCTGACGATCTGGTACTGCAGGGCGTTTTCAGCAATCTGGGAGCGCTCGACGTCCATATCGACCGTGTTGCCATCTGCCGCCGATTGGGTTTCGGTCCTGAACTGCAGGGTCGCCGCACCAGCCATACCACTGCCCCTCTGATGGCCCGATGCAGTTGTCGCCAGGGCAATGCTGCCGTTGCCACGACCGGCCATGGCGTTCTGCATGGCCTTGTCGAAACTGAAGTCGCGCGCCTTGTAATTAGGGGTATCGGCATTCGCGATATTCGACGCCAGTACCTGATGACGCTGCGTACGCAGGTTCATCGCCTGGCTATAAACCGAAAGGTGTTGTTCAAGACTGCTCATGCCGGACTCCCAAAGAATGCTGACCTTTAAAAGCAGACTTCATGCCACTTTAAAACGCCTGATAATCGGCAAAATCCGGCAATGGCTTGATGTCTATTCGGCAAAACTTGCCGCCATTGCCAGGCAATTAATTGCCCCATGCCCGAGCAGCGTCGGGCAAAATGTCGAAATGCCCTCCAGAAGCCTTCTCTTTGCCCTGCTGCTTGCCATCGCGCCCCCCCTGCTTGGCGTCGAATTTGACCCGGTCATGGACACCGCCGAGCGCTATGTACGCGCCCAAACACAAGGCTCGCCTGGCAAGGTAACGATCGCAATGGGCAAGCTTGACGCCAGCAGGTTGCCGCCATGTACTGCCCATGAGGCGTTTTCGCCCCCGGGCACGCGTATGATCGGCAAGACACACGTCGGCGTCCGCTGTCTCGGCCCCAACATCTGGAGTGTGCTGGTCCCCGTCCAAATCTCTGTCACTGGCAATTACGTCAGCACCGCCCGTGCTCTGGCGGCCGGCCAAGTTATCCAGCCGGGAGACCTGGTCAGCAGTGCGGGCGACTTGAGTACGCTACCCGCAGGAGTTGTTGCCGACCCGGCCCTCGCCATCGGTAAAACCTTGCGTAACTCGCTAGGCGCAGGGCAACCCCTCCGCGACAATCAACTGCTCGCACCGATGGTCATTCGCCAGGGACAGACCGTTCGTGTGCTATCAAAGGGCTCGGGATTCGCCGTCAGCAGTGAAGGCAGGGCTCTTTCCAACGCCAGCGAAGGACAGATTGCCCAAATCCGCATGCCATCCGGACAGACCGTCAGCGGTATCGCTAAAAGCGACGGCAGCATAGAAATTTCTTTTTAAGCTAAAGTTTCAGCTAAATTGGTCGTTATCCGGATTGAGTTCTAAAGTATTGCGAGATCAAAATGAAAATCGACAGTTCATATATACCTACGACACCGCCCGTAACGCAGCGTCAGACGGCAACCCCTGCCGCCAGCACTGGCTCGGCGCAAGAGGCGGTCAGCCTCAGCCAACTGGCCGGCAGCCTGCAAAGCAGCGAGAAGCCGCCGGTCAACACGGCAAAAATTCAGGAAATCAAGCAGGCCATCTCCGAGGGGCGTTTCAAAATCAATCCGGAGGCCATTGCCGACCGGCTGATCGAATCGGCACGCGACCTGGTCAACTCCAGCAGTAAACGTGAAGCCTGATGCATAAGCTGGCCGCGATTGCTGCCCGGGAAACCGCTCAGCTAACCGAGTTCATCGCATTGCTGAAGCTTGAGCAGGATGCGCTGAAACGAGCGGATGCGAGTGCCTTGCCGGCCATCAGCGAACAAAAGCTCCGCTTGGTCGAAGCGCTGAATGCTATCGAGCAGGAGCGCGGCGTGGCACTTGGCGCCGACGCGGGGGAGAATGCCCGTTCAGCAATGACGCGCTGGCTGGCCGCCAACCCCGAGCAGAAAAGCATCGCCGCTAGCTGGAAAAATCTGATGGATTTGGCTCGCGAAGCCAAGCAGTTGCACGAACTCAACGGCCAACTGATCAAGATGCACCTGCATCAAACCGGGGAGTTGCTGGCTGCACTAACCCAGCAATTTCAGAAGAACACGCTTTACGGCAGCGACGGGCAAACCTCGTCAACTTCAGGTAGCCGTATCGTCGACTCAGCCTGAGCACGTTGCCTGACAGCAAGGCTGGCGTAGCTTTGCCTTGTGCTCATTGATTGCCCCGCCCTTCCTGAATTTCCGTCGGCTCTTCCGGACGATTTGAATCGATCAGGATGCTGACCCGTCGATTGCGCGCACGGCCTTCGGCTGTCACATTGGTTTCGACGGGACGCGTCTCGCCGTAGCCGATGGCAGTCAGTCGCTCCGCACCGACACCACCGTCATTGAACAGGCGCAGTACGGTCGTTGCCCGCATCGCAGACAATTCCCAATTCGAGGGGAATTGCGGGGTTGCGATCGGCACGTTATCGGTATGACCTTCGATGGTGATCGGAAAATCCGAGGCCGCCAAGACCTGCGCAATGGCCAGCATGGCATTGATTGATGCCGGCTGCAGCTTGGCCTGACCGGCCGGGAACAGAATGCTATCGTTGATTTCAATCGTGACGCCCCGACTGGTTTCGAGCAACCGAACCTTCCCCTGCGCCACCAGCGGCTGCAAGGCCTCCATGAGTTTGCCGGCAACGTTTTTCATTTTCCGGCGCTGCTCCAGCTTCTTCTGATCAGGCAGCTTGTCCGGCTTGGCGATTGGCCGCGGCGAGGTCGGCGGCACTCCTTGAATGACAGCAATCGGCTGCCCTTCGGGCTGACCAGTCACATTCCGGAAGGCATTAGTCAGCGAATTGGATAGCACCTTGTACTTGCCTTCGTTGACCGACGAAATGGCGTACATCACGACAAAAAAAGCAAAAAGCAGCGTGATGAAATCAGCGTAGGAGACGAGCCAGCGTTCGTGGTTCTCGTGCTCCTCCTCGCGACGCTTGCGGGCCATTACAGCAGGTAGCCCTTGAGGCGGCCTTCAATGATTCGCGGATTGTCTCCGACGGCGATACCCACCAAACCGTCGATCAGCATCTCCCTGGAGGCGACCATGCGCATGATGTAGTACTTCAGCTTGCCGGCAATCGGCAGATAGATCAGGTTGGCCAAACCAACACCATAGATCGTCGCAACGAATGCAACGGCAATACCGGAACCGAGCTTGGTCGGGTCCGAGAGATTTTCCATCACGTGGATCAAGCCCATGACCGCCCCCAGAATGCCGATCGTTGGCGAATACCCGCCCGCCGACTCCCAGATCTTGGCTGATTGCCGCCATTCGTCCTCAAAGGTGTTAATCTCGACTTCAAGGAGTTCACGAATACGCTCGGGATCGGCGCCATCAACCAGCAACTGCAGGCCTTTCTTGGTGAATTCATCCTTGATGCCGGGAATATAGTTCTCCAGCGCCAGCAGCCCTTCACGGCGAGATAACTGACTCCAGTTGAGAATCTGGTCGATCATGCGCTTCTGTTCAATTACCGGCGGCGCCCAAACCCACTTCGCCATCCACATGCCGCGCTTGAAAATATGCAATGGACTTTGTAGCAGCACCGCTCCCAGCGTACCGCCACAGACAATCAACAAGGCGGTGGGCTGCACCAGGGAGCTGACATGACCACCTTCCAGCACTTGGCCACCGACAATAGCAACCAGACCGATTGCCAGACCGGCCAAACTGATCTTATCCACCGGTTTTCTCCTTGCCTCGCTTCTTGGCAAGCGACACATCACCAACCAACTGACTGCGCAGACGCGCTATTGCCTGACTGTGCAACTGGCAGACACGGGATTCAGTAACCCCCATCACTTCGCCGATTTCCCGCAGATTAAGCTCCTGCTCGTAATACAGGGCCATCATCAGCTTTTCCCGCTCGGGCAAGCGACCAATCGCCTTAACCAGCAATTCCTTGACGTTCTTGTCCTCGAATATGCTTGCCGGGTCGGCACTATTGTCGGTGAAATGGCGCTCGAGAAAATCCTCGTCGCCTTCACTGCCAAAATCATCGAAATAGACCAGTTGATGGCCGCGCGCATCGTGCAGGGTCTTCTGATAATCGGCCAGCGACATGCCAAGCGCCTCGGCCAGTTCGCGCTCCGACGGGGCCCGGCCATGCTCATGCTCCAACTGATTGATCGCCGCCTCAATCCGCCGCAATTCCCGGCGTAGATTACGCGGCAACCAATCATTTTCCCGCAGGCCATCGAGCATGGCACCACGGATACGCTGGGTCGCGTAAGTTTCGAATTGAGCGCCGAAACCGGTCTCGTAACGATCCATCGCGTCAAGCAAACCGAGCATGCCATTCTGGACCAGGTCTTCGAACTGAACGCTGGCCGGCAAGCGGGCCATCAAATGGTAGGCGATGCGTTTCACCAGCGGCACGAAGCGCTGAACCAACTGTTCCCTGTCAGGCTGCCCGGCAGCGGTATACATCAGGCTCGGAGTACGTTCGGGGTTATGCGTTGGCTCAAGTGTAGCAGTTGCTGCATGAATTGCTCGACACCGCCGGCCTCGCTGTCGCTGCGCTGCCAATAGAGCAAGTCGGAAGCGATATCACGGAAGGCATGGGCCGATGGAGAATCCGGCGCTTGCACAAGAACCGGCCGACACAACTGCGCGGACTGACGCAGCGACTCATCCAGCGGAATGGCACCGGCGTAGTCCAAACGGGCTACACCCCGCTGCGCGGCAACCTGGGCGATGTTCTCGTAGATCGACCGGGCATCGGGCTGGCTACGAACCTTATTCACCAGGATTCGAAAGTGCTTGCGGGCAAACGCATGGCTGACTTTCTTGATCAGCGAATAGGCTTCGGTAATTGAGGCGCCGCTCCCGGACAAGACGACGACCGCCTCCTGGGAAGCCAGACCAAACGGCGAGAAACCATGTGGATGCGCCATGCTGGCATCGACCAAGATCACATCCACCGGCCTTTCAAGGCCCGACATCGCATCCAGCAAGGTCTGCTGCTGCGGCAACGAGAGACGCCCGAGCGTCTTGACCGCCTTGGCCGCCGGCAAGATCCGCAAGCCACTCATCGGCTGCAGTAGCACTTGCGGCAGGTCAAGTTCACGCTGAACGACGTTCAACAAGTCGTAGCGAGCCAGCAAACCGAACGTGGAGGCAATATCGTCACGCGAGCTATGCTCGTCGATGATCAAGACCTCCTTGCCCAGACGAGCAAGCGCCACGCCAATATTGGCGACTGCGACACTACGCCCGACGCCCTCACAGCCCGCGACGAAGGTGACGACCTGCAACTGCCCGCCACCAAGGAGACGACGCAAGCCCGCCGCCTGGTCAACCCGAAAATCAGCCACGGCGCGCTCCAGCCGCGATCATGCCGGCGTTGGCCATCATCAGGCCAGGTTCGACACCATCATATTTATGTGGCGAACTTTCCGGCACATCCCTGAAGGCGCGATGCAACAGATAACCGCGATTTGGCAAATGCAGATCTTCCGGCACGCGCTGCCCGTTTGAAACGTAGTGCAGTCTCAAGCCATGGCGCATGATCACGTCAAGCGGCGTCGCCAGACTGGCAGCCTCGTCGATTTTGGTCAGGATGCAACCGGCAAGGTTATCCCCTTCGTAAGCCCGAACCACATCATCCAGGGTGTCGCCACGCGACGTTGAGGACAGCAGCAGCAAACGCTGAACATCACAGCCGGCCAGCATGTCAGTCAGCTCAGGAACCAGTTTATCCTTCTGACTCATCCCCATCGTGTCGATCAGAACCATGTGCTTATGTTTCAGTTCGGCCAGGGTCTGACGGAGTTCTGCAGCATCCTTAACAAGGTAAACCGAAACACCGAGGATACGACCGTAGATTCGCAATTGCTCGTGCGCACCAATCCGGTAGCCGTCGGTAGTGACCAGCGCCACCTTGCTTGGACCATGGCGAAGAACGCAGCGGGCGGCAAGTTTGGCCGTCGTGGTGGTCTTGCCAACCCCGGTCGGGCCGACCAGAGCGTAGATCCCCCCGCGATCGACGATGTCACTTTCGTTGCCTATCGTAAACAAAGAGCGGTCTGCCGCCCCCTTGACCCAAGCCATTGCCTGCAGGCCATCCATCTCCATCGGCAAATCTGCCAGCAGGTCGCGGGAAAACTGCGGAGAAAAGCCAGCATCGAGCATTTGGCGCAAGACATCCGTTTTCACCGGCTCGGATCGAGCCGCCTCGCCCCAGGCAAAGCCGGCCAGATGTTGCTCGACAATCTTGCGCAGGGAACGAATCTCATCCATCACCGCCATCGGTACGACTTCAGCCTCAGCCCGCCGCGGCGGACTGGCTTGCGCCTGGACGCGCGGCGCCGGTGACGGCGCCGGCTTTTGCACCGGTGGCGGGGTAAATGCTGCGGTCGACTGCTGTGGACGTGCCATTTCCAGATTACGCAAGCCCCCCGTTCGCGGGATCGCGGCATTCACCGTCGCCGCCGGACGCGGCGCGGCGGGCGGCGCGACAGGCCGCGCCGCGATCGGTGCCGACTGCGGCTGAATGCGCGGCGGCACGCCTTGAGCCGCCTGAGCACGGGCCGAACTCAGGGAAACCCGGTAATCGTCATCAGCTTCCGCAATCGCCGGTCGCCGATCGGGAGGCGTCGTATCGGCCACCTGGGTCGGGACAATCATCGCCATATCGCGGGCGGCGACAGCCATGATCTCGACCCCGCCAGGAATCCCGCGATTGGACAAAATGATCGCATCGTTACCGAGCGTTTCCTTCACTTTCCTCAAGGCATCCCTTGCATTGGCGGCGATGAATTTTCTGACGTTCATGTTCTACCTCCGATTATCGAGGTCACCTTGATAATTCGTGTTTCTGGAACTTCGTTATGGGCCAGCACCTTCAACTGAGGCACGGTGCGGCGCAGGAAGCGGGAGAGCAGCAGGCGCAGGCTGGCTGGCACGAGCAATACTGCCGGCAGACCAAGCGTTGCCTGGCGCTCGGAAGCGGCGGCGGTTTCACGGACCAGGGTATCAGCCAGGCCCGGCTCAAAACTTGTATTTCCCGTACCACCGGCCACGGCCTGCGCCAGCAGGCGCTCCAGCGCCGGGTCGAGGGACATCACCTGCATTTCGCCAGCCCCCGGGAACAGTTGCTGCACGATGGCACGACCAAGCGCGTTACGAACCTGCGTGATCAGTTCATCAGCATTTTGCGTACGGGTCGCGTGATCGGCCACTGTTTCAATGATGGTCCGCATATCGCGGATATGGACACCTTCGTCGAGCAGGCCCTGAAGAACCTTTTGCAGGGTACCCAGCGGCAACACCTTGGGAACCAGATCCTCGACCAGTTTGGGCATTTCCTTGGCCAAGTGCTCGAGCAACTGCTGAACCTCCTGACGGCCCAGCAATTCGGAAGCGTGGGTCAGAATCAGGTGATTGAGATGGGTAGCCACCACGGTGGACGCATCAACCACGGTATATCCATAAGCCTGTGCTTGATCGCGCTGGCTGGCATCGACCCAGGTGGCCGGCAAACCAAAGGCCGGGTCCGTCGTCGTTGTACCGTTCAGCGTCCCGGCAACGCGCCCGGGATTGATGGCGAGGAACTGGCCGGCATAAGCCTCCCCGGCACCGACCTCGACGCCCTTGAGGAGTATCCGGTAGGCATTCGGCTTCAGTTCGAGGTTGTCGCGAATATGGACCGGCGAGACGAGGAACCCCACCTCCTGCGCGAATTTCTTGCGAATCCCGCGGATGCGGCGCAACAACTCGCCATCCTGCGACTTATCGACCAAGGGAATCAGGCGGTAGCCAACTTCCAGACCCAGCACATCGAGCGGCGCAACATCGTTCCATGTCGCCTCGACGGTTTCCACAACTGGTGCTGGCGCGACCTTAACCGGTGTCTCGACGATCAATTTTTCCTTTTCCAGCATCTTCCAGGCAAACCAGCCCAGTAACGAGGCCAGCGCCAGGAAAACCAGATTCGGCATTCCCGGAATCAGGCCAAGAAAACCGACGATTCCGGCCGTAATCGCAATGGCCCGGCCATTCTTGAACATCTGGCCCACTACCTGCTGACCGATATCGCGATCGTCAGAGACACGGGTCACCACCATACCGGCGGCGATCGAGATGATCAGCCCCGGAATCTGTGCCACCAGACCATCGCCGATGGTCAGCAGGGTGTAATTCTTGGCCGCCAAGGCGAATTCCATGTTGTGCTGAACAACACCAACCACCAGACCACCGACCACGTTCAAGAGCATGATGACAATGCCGGCCACGGCATCGCCACGCACGAACTTCGAGGCACCATCCATCGAGCCAAAAAACTCGGCCTCACGGGCGATATCGGAACGACGCTTGCGGGCATCCTCTTCACCGATCAGACCTGCATTCAAATCAGCGTCGATCGCCATCTGCTTGCCGGGCATCGCATCGAGCGTAAAGCGCGCCGAGACCTCGGCAACCCGGCCGGCGCCTTTGGTAATCACGACAAAGTTGATGACCGTCAGAATCAGAAACACCATGATACCAACCGCGAAATTGCCACCGACCAGGAAGTGACCAAAGGCCTCGATCACCTTGCCGGCCGCATCCGGCCCGGTATGGCCTTGCAACATGACGATCCGCGTCGAGGCCACGTTCAGCGAAAGACGGAGCAGCGTGGTCACCAGCAGCACCGTCGGAAATACAGAGAAATCGAGGGTTTTCTGGGTGTTCACCGCAACCAGCAGGACCAGCACCGAAATGGCGATATTGAACGTGAACAGCAGATCCAGTGCAAAGGCCGGCAATGGCAGAACCATCATGGCCAGAATCATCAGGATCAGCACCGGCGCAGCCAGTTGCGTCACATTCAGACGGCCAAACAGATCCTGCATCCTGAGCGAAGAGCTAGCCATTTACGGCGCCTCCGGCACGAGTTCAGGCGGCACCGGCAAATTGCTCGGCTGCACCGGGTAGGCACCACCAACCTGGCGCCAATTGGCAAGCTGGTAGATATAAGCAAGAACCTCCGCGACTGCGTTATACAGGGCGGAGGGAATTTCGGCATCCAGTTCGGCGTGTTTATATAGCGCTCGCGCCAAGGGCGGCGCCTCCAGCAGAGGCACCGCATGTTCCGCGCCGACCTCCCTTATTTTCAGGGCGATCGCCCCCTGCCCCTTGGCCACCACTTTGGGTGCAGCCATTCCGGCCTGGTAGGACAAAGCCACAGCAAAATGGGTCGGATTGGTGACGATCACGCTTGCCTGCGGCACTGCGGCCATCATCCGCTTGCGAGCAGCCTGCATCTGAAGGCTGCGGATGCGTCCCTTGACATGCGGGTCACCCATCATTTCCTTCATTTCCTGCTTGACCTCTTCCTTGGTCATCTTCAATTTGTGGAAGTGTTGCCAAAGCTGGAATGGGACGTCAGCGGCGACCACCAGAACAAGTGCCGCCACCAGAATCAGGAAGGAATAGCTGATCAGATTGCCGGCGTGCGCCAGACCCGCGTCCAGAGGTTGCGCGAGTAAGCCGAAAATCTCGTCGCGCTCTTTCCAGATCAGCATGGCGGCAATCCCCCCGACCAAACTCGCCTTGAGTACCGCCTTGCCCAGCTCCATCAGGCTGTTCCAGGAGAACATGCGAGCAATCCCGGTCAACGGGCTGAGACGCCCCAGATCAGGAACCAGCGCCTTGACTGAAAACACCCAGGCATTGAGGAAGAAAGGCGGCAAAACTGCCGCCAGCAGCAACAGAGCCAACAATGGGGAAAAAACAAGCACTGCATCCAACGAGAGATCAGCCAGTCGCGGCAGCATCAAGGCCGGCTCATGCATATGCCGTACTTCCGGGGAAAGACCCTTGCGGGCCATCGCGATGACGCCCTCAGTCAACCAGCCCCCCATCATCCAGAATGTGGCGCCCGCAACCATCAAAACCAGAAATGTGCCAAGTTCACGGGAATGGGGCACCTGCCCTTGCTCGCGGGCCTGCTCGATTCGCCTACCACTAGGCTCTTCTGTTTTATCGAGGTCGCTCTCTTCCGCCATAGCCGTCTTTGGGTGTAGGTGCGGCTATTATAGGAAAAACCAAGGAAATTAAATAGGTACGCGTGTTTATTTAGCTTGTTTCTCAGGTGCCAACCGCAAACACATGACAAAAGAGTAAACATTAAAAAGCAAAAGAGGGGGCAAGCCCCCTCTCAAGTAGTTGACCGCAAACGGGAATCAGGCGAAATCGAGCGCCCGCAACCCGGAGCCGATATCGGAATGCTGACCGAGATCGGTCAACAATTCTTTCATGTCGAGAATCAAGACAATTTGCCCATTGGAAAGTGTCGTCACCCCAGCCACGCCCTTGGGCCTAAAGTCTTCAAGCGACTTGATCACCGCATCGTCACGACCAGCAAAGCTATCGACCCCAAGAATGAAGCTGCGCTCCGCCGTCTGCATGAAAACGCCGTACTCAGGGGACTGCTGCAACGGCCAGCCAAGCAAGCGAGCCAAGGTAATGACCGGCAGCACCTCACCACGCACTACCAAGGTTTCCTTGCCGCCGACCTCCTGAATCCGGTTTTGCTCGATCGGCAAAATTTCTCGGACCAGCGACAACGGTAGCGCAAACGGCTGATCTCCCAACAAGACCAACAACACCGGCAGGATCGCCAGCGTCAATGGCAGGGAGATAATGAACACCGAACCTTTGCCGGGTTCGGAGCGTATTTCGATCGAGCCGTTCAGCTTTTGAATATTAGTCTTCACCACATCCATGCCGACACCGCGCCCCGAGACATCGGAAATCTGCGACTTGGTAGAGAAGCCCGGCAGGAAAATCAGATTCAGACTTTGCCGTTCGTCCAGCGTATTGGCCTCTTCCTCCGAGATCAGCCCCTTCTCGATGGCCTTGGCACGAATTCGTTCCGCACTCATGCCCTTTCCGTCATCAGCAATGATCAGAACGATATGATCGCCCTCTTGGCGCGCTTCGAGACGAACCAGACTCTTCGTTGGCTTGCCTGCCGCCTGGCGTTCGGCCGGCATTTCGACCCCATGGTCGACGGCATTGCGAATCAAATGGATCAGCGGATCGGCCAGATCCTCGATCATGGTCTTATCGACTTCGGTTTCTTCGCCTGCCAGCACCAACTCGACATCTTTACCCAACTGACGGGCCAGATCGCGAGCAATTCGCGGATATTTCTGGAAGAGGCGGCCAATTGGCTGCATCCGGGTCTTCATCACCGAGTTCTGCAAGTCCGAAACCAGCAAATCCAGCTGGCTAACTGCTTGATCAAGGGCATGCAGGGTTTCGGAATCATTCTTACCGGCAAGAATATCGGCACGCAAACTGGTCAGGCGGTTCTTTGTCAGGCCAATTTCGCCAGACAAGTTCAGAACTTGGTCAAGGCGCGAAGTATCCACCCGAATCGTATTTTCGCGACCGCGCTCCTCCGAACGCCGGGCAGACGTCGGCTGCCCCCCCGGGCGATCCGTGGTGCGTCGGCCAAACGGCGATGGCGCAGGCGCCTGCCCGGCCGGCGTTAGTTGCGTAGCAGCATCTGCAGCGACGGGCTTGGTCGCAGGCGGAGTCGCCGCATCGGTTTCGGCTTTGGTAATCACCTCACCCTGCGTCGGCGCAGGCTGGCCGGTCACAGCGGCATGCAACGCATTCCAGTCCGGTTCGCCGGCAACTGCTTGCGGCGCGGCAGATGGCTGGACTTCCACAGCATCAGGAGGAACCGGCGCAGCACCAGGCAACTCGCCATTGAGCGCCCCCTGGAGCGCAGCAATGACCTCTGCATCGGCCGGCTGCGGCTGGCACATCTGCCCCAACTCGCCAAACATGTCACGCACCCCTTTGGTGGCCGCCATGATGACATCCATCAACTCGGGAGTCAGTTCCAGTTCGCCGTTACGCAAACGGTCAAAGAGGTTTTCCGTCAAGTGACAAAGCGTCACCAGTTCGGTGGCATTGAGGAAGCCTGCCCCTCCCTTGACGGTGTGAAACCCGCGGAAGATATCGTTCAACAGGCTGCGATCATCCGGCATTTTCTCAAGATCAACCAGCTTGTTGTCCACATCCGACAACAAATCGTGCGCTTCTTGCAGAAAATCCTGCAAAAGGTCTTCCATTCCGCCAAAATCGCTCATTTTCGACCCTCCTCAGAAACCGAGGCTATCCAGCAAATCATCAACCTGCTCCTGGTTAACGACGACGTCGGTACGACCTTCGGCGTTAACCACGGGCCCGTTCATCAGACTATTAACTTCCTCGGTGCGCTTGGTATCCGGCAACACCTCAAGCAACACACCCATCAAGCCGGTTTCGAGATCCTGGGCAAGGCTGACGATTTTCTTGATGACCTGACCGGTCAAATCCTGAAAATCCTGAGCCATCATGATCTCGGTCAATTGGGCGTGCGCCCCCTTGGTCTTCTCAGGTAATTGCCCATTGAGGAAGGCACGCGTATCAACCGCCAGCGCCTTGAAATCCTGCGGACCAAGCTGATTGGCGAATACTTTGTCCCAGCGCTCACCGAGTGCACGGGCGCCATTCTCAATATCATCGACCAGCGGACAGGCGATATCGGTTGCATTGAGCACGCGACACGCCGCCTGCTCAGTCAAATTGGCAACGTAGGCAAGGCGGTCCTTAGCATCGGGCAAGGCTGAAACAGTTTGCGAAAGCAGCTTGTCATAGCCCAGTTGCCCCAGAGTATCGTGCAGTAGCCGAGCCATATGACCGATACGGTTGAACACTGCCTCCTGCCGGGGCCACTCCTCGCCAGCGGTTTCCTCTGCAACGAGGCCTGGAGCCTCGGCCTTCGCCGCTTGCGTCTCGGCGGCAACGCTGTCAAACAGCGCCTGCAAGTCATCACTATCATCGGTGACCGGCGCCTTTGCCACAGCAGCGGGCGCGGCGGCCGGCTTGGCTGCAGGAGCAAAATCGCCGGCTATCGAATCGAAGAGCGCCTCGAGGTCGTCGGAATCATTGGTTGCAGTCATGGTAATCAGGCCTGCCCCATCTTTTCGAAGATCTTGTTCAGCTTTTCTGACAAGGTTCCTGCCGTAAATGGCTTGACGATGTAACCGCTTGCCCCGGCCTGAGCCGCAGCGATGATGTTTTCCTTCTTTGCCTCGGCCGTAATCATCAACACCGGCAGATGCTTCAACGTCGGCGTTGCCCGAATCGTTTGCAATAGCGTCAGACCGTCCATATTCGGCATATTCCAGTCCGTCACCACGAACTCGAAGCCACCACCCTGCAGTTTTTGCAGTGCAATCGCTCCATCTTCAGCCTCATCCACATTGGTGAAGCCAAGCTCCTTGAGCAAATTACGGACAATACGGCGCATGGTGGAAAAATCGTCCACCACGAGAAATCTCATTTTCGGATCAGCTGCCATGCAGAACTCCAGAGCTTGCTTGTTGTTATCGTTCGATCAACGGGCGCAGCGTATCCGCCAGCGCCTCGGCATCAAATTTGGCGACATACGCGTCCACCCCGACTGACTTGCCCATCGCACGATTGGCCTCGGAAGAAAGCGAGGAGTGCATGACAACCGGCACGCCTTCGAAGCGCGGGTCGGACTTGATATTCTTGGTCAGGACGTAGCCATCCATTTCCGGCATTTCCGCATCAACCAGAATCAGACGGATTTCGTCACGAATGCTCCGACCAATCTGCAGGGCATGGGCGGCGATTCCTTGCAGACGCGTCCACGCCTCCATGCCGTTGGTCGCATGCTTGTGGCGCACGCCAAGCTTGTCCAGCACCTCGGATATCTTGCGGCGAGCGACGATCGAATCGTCGACGAAGAAAACGCTGGTCTCAGGATCAACGCGAGCCGGATGAATATCGACAATCATCGCTTCGCCGAAGGCATTTGCCAGGATCTGCTCGACGTCGAGAATCGACACCAAACCACCGCCTTCCAGCTCAATGACGGCAGTGATCAAGCCTTGATTGGCCGACAATACGCTTTCCGGCGCTTTGACCCGCTCCCAGTCGACCCGAATAATCCGGTCAACTTCATGCACCAGGAAACCCAGGGTGCGCTTTGAATACTCGGCGACCATCATGGTCTTACCGAGGCCGGGCGGCACACCTTCGAGGTGCATGAACGGCGCCAGCGAGAGAACCGGGATGACATTGCCCCGCAATGAAATCAGCCCCTCGACGCCACGCGGCATGTTCGGGGTCTTGGTAATGCGCGGGGTACGCCCGACTTCACGCACCTTGAAGACATTGATGCCGAATATTTCGCGCGTCCCCAGCGAGAAAAGCAGGATTTCCATTTTATTGGAACCTGCCAGACGAGTACGGGCATCGACGCTATCGAGAAGGTTTTTGCTTTCAACAAGATCCATTGTTCTCTCCGACTAGCGCTCAGGCAATTTTGGCGAGTGTCGCGGCGTCCACGCCCAGGCGGCGAGCCAGGGTTTCCGAAAGACGCTGCGGTTCAAACTTGGGGACATACTCGTCAACGCCAACCGATTGGCCGAGTTTCTGATTGGACATACCGGACAGCGAAGAATGCATCACTACCGGAACACCATTGAAACGGGGATCAGACTTGATTTTCTTGGTCAGGATATAGCCATCCATCTCGGGCATTTCGATGTCGGTCAAGACCAGGTTGATCAGCGCGGAGGCTGGCTTGCCAACTGATTGCGCATAATTCGCAACCTTCTCCATCTCTTCCCACATCTGACGCCCATTGACCGCAACCACCCCCTTGACGCCCATGACTTCAAGGGTGCGCTGGATCTGTTTGCGAGCCACGCTGGAGTCGTCACAATAGAAAACCGTCACATCCGGACGATCTACCGGCACGACACCGCGGAACATGATCTCATTGTCGATGCTGGTCGTCTCGGAAAGCACTTTCTCGACATCCATCATCATCACCAGACGGCCATCAACAAGTTCAGTCACAGCGGTGACCAGGCCGCCGGTCTGTGCCGTCAGCATTTCCGGCGGCACCCGCATCTTGCTCCAGTCCAGTCGGAGGATGGTATCGACCCCCTCCACCAGGAAACCCTGCGTATGGCCGTTGTACTCCGTCACGATCATGATCTCGCGCGGCGTTTCGGCGGAAATCCCGGAGTATTTGGCAAGGTCGATGACGGGAACCAAGGCGCCACGCAGGCTGACCATCCCCTCGACCGAGGACGGCATATCAGGCGCAGCAGTAATCAGCGGCGTGCGCATGACTTCGCGAACCTTGAAAACATTGATCCCGTAAGTCTCGCGGCGACCAGTGCGCTGATCCACGCCAAGGAAGAAAAGCAATATTTCGAGCTTATTGGTGCCGGCCAGCTTGGTCCGCGCATCAATATTCTTCAGCAACTCCGACATCGTCATCCCCTCGCAATTCGTGCAATCGGCTTGTTTTCATGGCTATGGCGCCGAGGCGAACCTAGGATACACGCTTTTCTATGAGCTTCAAACCGCGCTCCAGCCAACCATTTCGGGCAAATCCAAGAGCTGCCCGCACTCATTCAAAGTATCGGCCAATCTCGGGCCGACTTTAGCAAATCTGGAACAACTTGCCAAAATTGGCAATATCCAGCACTTGTTTAACGTTACCACGAACACCACTCAAGCCGACCTCCTTGTTAGCGCCACCCATCTTGTCGCGCAACATCAGGAGCATGCCCAGGGCCGAACTGTCTAGATAGTCGACCGCAGAGAAATCGACGGTAACCGCCCGGACCAGCGCATCGGCGACCAGCGGCTCGTACGCCCCCCGGAATTCACGATGGGTATTGAAGTCGAAACGACCGCTCAACTTGATGGTCGCCTTGGTCCCATCCTTGATCACGTTTGCTTGCATGGTTTTTCCTATCGAAAATCGAGGTTAACTTTTTCTAGTGTAATACTTTAGCAATAGGCGGCAAACCGCCAGCCTGCGATTAGCGACTCACTGCCAGCAATGTTCGACGCGCCATCTCGTCAAGCGGACACTGCTCTTCGACAGCCCCGACCAGAAACGCTTCGCGCGGCATGCCATAGACCACGCAACTTGCTTCGTCTTGCCCGAGTGTCCGGGCGC
>Ga0316604_10001070_pt1 | contig 26445 bp, 24 predicted proteins | sample OWC_soil_day20_C_FD_207650 | JGI IMG/M metagenome (GOLD analysis project Ga0316604, IMG submission 207650) | Wetland soil microbial communities from Old Woman Creek delta, Ohio, United States - OWC_soil_day20_CT | ecosystem: Environmental > Terrestrial > Soil > Wetlands | place: USA: Ohio...
CATGGACGTAAATTCTATCATCGATCAGCTAAAAGGGATACGGTGCCATTCCACAATCAGGCAAAATGACTTGAAGGTATTATCATGTCCTGATGCTATTGGCAAGGTTATCGAAAAGGTAATGAAATACCAAAATGGCGAGAAAGTTGAAGTTGATAAGAGTATTATCGTATCCAGCAATGCCTGTCCTGAATGCGGTAAGGTGCTTGAATATGAAGGTGGCTGCGTAATTTGTAGGAATTGCGGGTTTAGTAAGTGCGGGTAAGCCAAAACGAAAGTTGCGGAATAGAGCCTCAAAATCCCAAGCGGTAAGGTTGAGGCTATAATCCGAGTAGAAGTATTATCAGGTGGCTGTGGAAAAACTTAGAGATAAGTTATCCATGGCCTTTTTGTGTTTTATGGTAAATGGTAACAATAAATGTATTATTATTCGTAGGTGTCGAAGGTGGTTTTTGACTTGAATAACTATTGGAAATACAAGACGACTTTGTTATCACTTCTTTTCTAGGGAGTGCGTGTGGAAGCAGGGTTTACTATATGTACCTATTGGGGAAATGGATACATAACATTAAACAGAGAGTATACTATATGGCTAGAAAACTACATGTTTATTATATTGAGGCGGTATATAAAGAAAAAATAGTTTAATAGTAAGGCCTGACCCCAAGTACCCTTCCAAGTACCCTTCAAGTACCCTTCAAGTGCCCTTGACCCCAAGTGCCCTCGTGCATGAGTAATGAATATTGTACAGGTGGAGTTTGTATTTCGGGCAGAGGTTGGGGTCAAAGAGATTTTATACTGATTTTTTTAAAACCTCCTATCCTTTTTTGCTCTAAACTGTACGGATAAAGAATAGAGGGGTAATTTTTACTTCTCTGCAATATAGCCGAGAGGAGATGGAGTTTCATGAGATGGTATAAGGCTAAGGGCCTTTTTTGTTGCTCTGATCGAAATCGGCAGGTAAAGAAAAGTGTCAGGAGATGAGAAAATGGCTATTTTGGATGACGATATTGAAATTATCGACGGGTATGAAGAGCTGGGGAAAAACGTAATAGATCAAGCTGTTGTAAATAATTCGCAGACTTTGGTTCCTAGCGGCGGTAAACAATTGAGCGTACAACTAACAGTGGAGCCAGCCGCGACTGAGTATAGTATTGGGGAAAAATACCGGAGCGCGTTTTCAGCCACTCAGAGCCCGGAAGAATTTGACGCACAGGTAGAAATGTTTAGGGCGGAACTGAACGCCAAACAGTCAATGCTGCTGAAATTTGGCACGGCTGAAAATGAAAAGCCGCTGACGGGCAGTGCTTTGTTGAATAGTATTATGAGCGGTAGCTTTTCAGGTAATCCTGATTTAGCAATATCATTCATTGATAAGGTGCAATATAATTTTGAGATAAATATAGAGCCTACAAGTATTGCACGTGTTCCTTCTGAACTCAACGACTGGGAGATAGACAATGGTTTTTATTTGGCGCCTGACGACTTTGGTATACTGCGGAAGTTTAAAAACGGGATAATGGCTCTGGAAGATGTTGACAAGGTTTTTGTACTGCAAAGTGCATTTGAAAATGCGACTAAAAGGGCAGTCGCTGAGCTTCTAGACAGCAGTAGTAATGTTTCTCCCAAAATTGTAAACGATTCTAGCATAGACGTTAAGACTGACAGTAGTTATAGTCCAGGTTTGTCGGATGCTGCTCGCCAAGGGTTAGGTTTGACTTCCTCTGGGGCAATTGTTCTGGGCAATAGTGGTAATTCGGCGGTAAACACATTAGTAGCCAATAAGCCTGAAGTTATTTTGGTATCCAATGTATCTTTAAATACTAAGCTGGGAGCGCAGTTTTCCTTTACCAAGTTTGACCGCAATAAAGCAGTAGAATATGCTCTTAAGTATGCTAATAGTCCAAATCTCGACTATCCTAACTTTGGCGATAATGATTGTACAAATTTTGTCTCTCAATGCTGGGAATATGCAGGAATCCCCATGTCGACTGTTTGGTTTTGTACTAATATTAAAAAGGTTTATACTAATTCTTGGACAGATGTAGAGGCATTTGGAAACTATATGGTAAAAGAAGGTTATTGTTATATTTCTTATAGCAGCGAAGATGCTAAAATCGGAGATGTAATTCAGTTTTACAATGATAAAGATGGATGGCATCATTCAGCAATTGTAACTGAGATTGATAAAGAAGGTAATATCAAATATTCTGGGCACAGTAATCCTCAAAACAACCGTTATTTATCGGATGTTTATCCGCAAAGCGGTGAACAGATTAGGTTTCTCTGTGTAAACCGAGGTCTTTGTGACTATGCGCCCGATATACCGATAGCGTGATTTGGTGATGTTTTAAGGTTTTTCATATTTATTAATGATATACCAATCGTTAGCGGTTAATTTCACAGTAAATTGAATAGGAATATTCCACGAGCCAGTTAGAATCTTTCCTGTTGAATCTAGTATTTCTATTGAGTAGATCATATCGACATAAACCAAATCATTTTCCTTGGTTTGAGAAACTTCTTTAAGGGTAAAATTGACCTTCAAAGGTTCACTATATTTCGGATTGTTTACCATGTAGTGCGCTCGATTTATGCCGTTAAATACATCTTTGGACATATGTTTTGAGAGTTTTTCGGTATATCCCTCGTTCGTTAAATAAGCTTCCGTAACAACGTCATAAATATCTACATATTTTTGTGTAGGCTTATCGGTATTCTTAATACTACTATCACCACAGGAAGTGCAAGTTAGAAGGCAAATAACACAAAATATACACATAATAATCAGTCTATTATTCATAGAAAAACGTCCTTTCGTCTTTACTCTAAAAAAGCATTCTATATTGACATGTATATTACCTGTATTTGTAATGGGAGTTTTTCTCTGGCGTAAAGTTAATATCTTGACGGGATTCAGGTGTAAATGGCGCGAAACAAATGAACAAAAATAACGGCTACAAATGAAGAATTTCAGGGACGGTTCGAAACCACTGAAAAAGTCAAATATCAAGTAAAAAACCCAGTACTTTGGTATAATCATAGTAGACAATATTGTTAATCATGGGGGAAAATAGGATGCTTAAAAAGACATCGAAACAATTAAGCTTGTACTCCATCTTATATGATAAAATACCGAAAAATCATATACTCAAAGTCATTAATAAAGCGGGGGAGGAAAAGGGGTCAGGCTTGATTATTGAAACTTTGACTTATTAAGCGTTGCCGTTTGGGAATAAGTCAACCAATAAAGCAAGTCAAGCCTGACCCTTTTGCCGCCCTCGACCAAAGTGTCTTAACTTAGCGGCAGCCAATAACAGCTTGCAAATGGCAATTGCGGGTCTGGCGCAATTGTTTCCGTGTTATAACCTACAATAGCGCTGGCAGGTACTGTTGCGCTTGCCCAATTCGTTGCAGTAATATCTGGGTTGACAATAATATTGCCGGAGCTGAAGAGATCTGTAGTACCGGCAATAACTGTTGGTAATGACACAGTTGGTTCATGATCAATTCCAATAAGGCCTTTGCCGGCATCGTTTTGCACGTTATTACCAACAACTTCGATAAATCTGAAAATGTCTAACGCATAATTAGTGCCGGGAAATAGCAGGATTGGCACATTGCCCTCACTGATTGTAGTATTATCGTTAATATATAGTTCAAAATCCGAGCCAACAAATTCTTCTATGGCTAACAAGTGCCGCAAAGTGATCGAAGAATCCAACTGCGTATTGCTGCTTACATGTAGCTTACCCTGAAGTGTACCAGATGGCGAAGGAAGTGTGATATTGGTAATTCGCACAAACATGCATCTTGAGTTTCCCGAGCCTGGTACAAAAGTGTTGTTGTATATAATGCTGTTGCCGGATGTCGACTGTATTAATATGCATGCATAGGTATTTGCGGTTACACCATTCGGGGCATAAGTGAATTTACAGTTGGTTATCTGAAATTCAGCAACTTTAAGTCCAATGCCAAATTCACTTACCCCTATCTCACAACTGTCTACATAAATATTCTTAGCTGCCAAATTATTAAATGCAATCACCGTATCCGACTGAGCACCGGCGTTACGAGGGTAATTTTGAACAATTTTCATATTTCTAAAAATAACATCAGTGGCTGTGACATTGAACATATAATAAGGTGAAGCAAGTGCCACTGTAGTTATTACCGTAGTAGCCGCCATCCCTTGTCCCTCTATAGTCAGGGACTTAGTTACATTGATTGTGGATGTTATCGAGTAGTTTGAATCCATAAGCAACAGCCTATCACCATTATGTGTATTTGCTGAATCAATAGCCGCCTGGATTGTTGTAAAATCACAGCTTGGCTGGCACGAAGTCCCTACTGTCCAAGTACTACCGGTTGGCGGCGGGATTGGTCTCTCTACAACTGTCGGGTCAGGCTGAAGCGTTTTGAAATATAGTTGCCCACTAACCACATCCACGTATAGATCACCTATTTGGCCTAAATCGCAAGACGGCGCTGTTACACCTGATAAAAGCATTGTTCCTGATGGCCCCGACGGCCCTTGTGGCCCCCGCCTTCCTCTCGGACCCGGAAATCCCCTAGGTCCACGTGGTCCCTCTGGTCCTTCTGGCCCAGGCGGTCCCGGAGGTCCGGGCGGAACTAGAAGACATACTTCACCTGAATTATACGGACGTTTTTCTCGAACTTCCTTCGCACTATCCGAATTATCTTGTGCTGATTTTTCTAAAACATCTTTGATATATATCCTGCCGTGATCTTCGTAATCGTCCGACATAAAATTCCTCCTTATGCACATTCATAATTAATAATCTAACCATTACCTAAGCACATTTTAATTACCATAAACTATTTACTTTATCATATTCAAAATAGCAATAAGATGTGCAGACAATCAGAAGCCGCTGGGGACGGTTCCGATTGACAACAAACTAATCCTGGAATATAATGGCCTTGGGTGGTTTCTATGTCAAGAAATGCTAGGCACTAAGTAAAACAGGCATTAATCATAAATACAGACGGGGTTACTGATACTAAGCTGGCGAGAGATTGTTTTCGACCAACCCGTCCCCGCCGCAAATTATATAGCTAAAAGGAGAGAGAAAAATGGCAGTTGTAAAATGCACAAAATGTGGAAAAGTGTTTAATACAGAGGGAGCAATACTGAAACCGATAGGCGATGGTGGATATTTAGAATGTTGTCCCAAATGCGGGAGCACGAGTGTATATTGTGTGGACGATTACCAAAACGACGAGGATAGATTATGGGAGGGGTTTTAGGGGGACAAATTAGCGGCAAGGAAGCCACTGGGGACGGTTCCGACAACAAACTAATCCTGGAATATAATGGCCTTGGGTGATTTCTAGGTCAAGAAATGCTAGGCAACTAAGTAAGACAGGCGTTAATCATAGATACAAGGGTCAGAGGGATTTGTTTCAGCAACACATTGTAAAACAAATTTCCGGTCCCTATTTTTACTTTCGGGGCGTTTAAGATTAGTCAGGGAGAGCATTACCATCTATAATGTGCGGCGCGATTTTTATCAAATAGAAGATTCAGCACCATCATAAGCGGAGACCGTAGTCATTAAATCGTAAGTGCAATAATTTGGCAGGAATAGATTTGTTATGCGAAGAAAGTACCCAATAGCCTTTATAGGTTATTGGGTACTTTCTTCGCATAACGGTTCTTATCGGACTATTGTTCCGTTTCCAATAAAAGTGAGACACTGCCTCATGAGAAGTTTTCATTGCCATTATCGAACAGAACAAAAGCTAACAGGGAATACAAGAAATCTTCCAAATGTAAATAACTGAGGAATATTATCCAGAGATGTTGATAAAATCCTGCGCTGCAACCGTTTCTGGGAGCTTCAGAGAGATAGACACTTTAAAAACATGTTGATCAAAGGAAATAAAACACTGCCCGTGATATTTGGCGGCAAGGGTTTTCACGCTGGATAGTCCAAGGCCACTACCGGCACTTCTTTTCGAAGAGACAAAACCGTCGTCCTGCGGCTGAACAATACCCTGGAATGCATTTGTGATCTTGATTACCAGATACCCTTTGCTGATGGAGGCGTTAATATCAATGAAGCACGGCTCAGTGCCGTTAATTTTACTACAGGCTTCGATGGCGTTTTCCAGACAGTTGCCGATAATGACGCACAGGTCCAGGTTATCGATACCCAGATTATCAGGGATATGCAGCTTCACGTCAACATTAATGCCTTGCTGCCTAGCCAGTTTTAAGTAGTGGCAGATGAGCGCATCGGCAGACTGGTTGTGGCACACTGTGGGAATATGGCTGTCATCGTAGTGATTGCATAACCTGTTCAGATATTCGTGGGCGGCTGCAGCCTCTTTTTTGCCGAGGAACTCTGAGATTGTCACCAGATGATGGCGCAAGTCGTGGCGGCTTGCTCTTGCAGCAGTAATACTGTCACTTAGATTGCTATAGTGATCGCGTTGCAAGTCCAATTGTTTCTCAAGCAGTTGATGACGCTTAGTCCGGTCGATGGATAGGGCGATCAGGTAATAGGCAATGGAAATGATGATGGTCGATAACACCAGGGGAATAAAAATGGACAACAAGTAAGTTCTTTGTATACCATAGAAAGCCAGTAATAAGAAGGACAGGAAAGGAAATAACGTAAAAATGGGATTCTGTTGACCGATAATCTCCAGGATGTTTTTAACATGGGGTGTGATATTTCTTCTTATTAATGGCATAGATGCCAGCTCCAGCACTTGGCCCGCCAAAATTAAACCGCCCACCATATGGCCAAAGACTAATTGCTCTACAAACAGACAGATCAGAAAATTAAACTGAGACAAAGAAGTGACCATAAATAGAACAAAAAATTTAGCATTAAGTGTTTCTTTGAAAACCAGCACAATAGGAACAAAATACAATATGGTCAGCATATAGCCAATCAAAAACGTGTCGAGACCTGTTGGCGTCAAAAGGACGCGCACAAGGTATTGAGCAACCCATGTGCCAGCATAGGCTATAATCTGAAACCAAACAGGACGCTTGGGGGTTAAGAAGGAATAAGTAAGCAAAATATTCGAGATAAAGAAGATTGCCCGGCTTACATTGAACAAAATCAGAGTAGAGTCCGACATATAATTTCCTCCATCCAATTCTGGGTGCGGATTAGAACCGATGCCAGTAGGTAATACGCGAGAATCTTTCGGGATAAGGACCTGGCCCATAGATTTGATAAAGAGCAGCCGGGAAATCATATCTGCCGGCTTTATAATATACTTCCACCATTTCCTGCTTGTTTATAGAGTGTTGGAAGTTGATGAAGTTTGCCTTGGGAGAAAGGGTGGACATTCCGGTTCCCGATAAAAAGGGGACTGAAAGCATCCCGACTTTCAGGACATTCTTGGGATCCATTTGGTACGTAAGCTGATACACAGACGACTTGATTGTGCCGGAAGGGAAGGTGGCTAACACTGGTGCCGGCAAACCGCTTACGAATGGATCATTTTTTGTCCAGGCAACTTCACAGGCAAAGTTAACATTAGGCACTATATTTTTGTAATTAAGGTTCACTTCCGTGTAGTTGGCGGTTTTAGAACCCCAGTTAAGGGCCGCGTCTGCATTGATTTTATAGGCGTAGTATGCGCCGAGAGTCACTTTCTGGTCAGCCGCGTAAGAAGCGCCCACAGACCATATCTTATTCTCATAATTTCTTGCGGTATTGTTGTCGACTTGGCTGGCATACAAACCATTATAAGTCAGTTTACCTTGTTTTGTTGACATGCTGACACCGTAAACATTTGAATCGCCAATAGTTAACGTGGTATCAGCCAACATTCCCAAGGGACCCAATTTCAAATCTTGACGACCAAGCTTTGCACTGGTAGCGCCATTGACATACGATAAGCCATACTCATCCAGATAGCCTACCCACTTGTCTCCGCCCTTGATATACCTGGATTGGTCGGCTGTGAACACATTAGGGTGCTGAGCAAAATTTTGATCAACCCTTGCAGAAGCTGCCCAGTTTTGATCAAGCCGCATATTCATAGTAAGCCACACGGTTTCATTAAAGTCGGTTTTATTTCTAACATATACGACTTTCTGGTTTTTAAAGAATTCGACCCGGTCTGGCAATACATCAAGTATCCTGAAATCAACGACATAGAGACCTGATATCTGCAGGCCGTGGGAAATCGGTGTCTCGTCACTCGCAAAAGCTGGCAGAGCCACCAAACTACCGATTAAGGACAAAACAATCAGCACAACGCCGACGATTCTAGGTTGCTTAAACATCTTTTCCCCCATCCATAAAGTCATGTTGTTTTGGCCCGAGAAGTAAAATATTCGTGGCTAGGAAGACAATATCAGTAAAATATTGTACAATAATGCTAGTTTTCGGTATAAGGTCTTCCATTTGTTGAACTAGTGAAAGCGGTCGCAGGCTACCATTAGGTTGGGAGGGGAAAAAAAAAATAATCATTGCGGTATGCGACGACGATTTTAATGATAGACTTCAAATTTGTAAAGCCGTGGAAGCCTATTTGCAAAACCAGGGTATTGCCGGGAAAGTTTTCGGCTATGACAGCGCTGAAAAGCTAAACTCGGTACTGGAGAGTAAAAGACTAAAGTTTGATATTGTATTCTTGGATATCATCATGAGCGACATGGACGGAATGACTTGCGCGCGGTTGATTCGTCAGCAGAACAAGCTGGTCAGGATCGTATTTCTAACCAGTTCAACGGATTATGTTTATGAGGGATATGAGGTCAATGCCACAGCCTATCTGGTAAAACCGATAAATGCGGATAAATTGGCCGTAGTTTTAGACAAAACATGTGACCAGATAGAAGATGTAGCGAAAGAAAGCATCGTGATTACCTGTGGTGGCGCAACACAACGAATTCTGCTGAAAGATATCCTCTATCTGGAGAGCGAAAAGAACAAGGTCATGATTATATTGGCTCAGGGCAAACGGTTAGCTGTTTATACAACGTTGGATAGGTTCGAACAGTCTCATCAGTCCCAAATGTGGATAAGGTCTCACAAAAGCTATCTGGTCAATTTTTTATATATTGAGCAATACGCAGGCGATAAATTTGTGCTAAGGGATGGCACAGTGATACCAATTAGCCGGGTCTACAAGGATAAGGCCAGAGAGGTTTTTTTTACCCTTTTGCATAACTAATGCATAATTAAATAGAAGCAAGTTGCGATGGACCATGCGAAACAAGACGCATTGGTCCTTTATTTCACCAATTTTCCTTAAAAACCTGCCAAATTTCCCTGACCGAATGATACATTTTGCTGGTTTTGTATAATTAAAGAAAAAAGATTATAAATACCGCCGCCGAAAGAATGGACAAGATTCCCGGCAGGCAGATAAGAAGGAGAAGGGTTTATGAAAAGATTATCCAGACGGACATTCATCAAAACCGGTCTATCCGGGGCGGTGCTGGTGGCGTGCGGTGCGCTTCTTCCTGGCACCAAATGGCTGCTTCACCCGGTAGAAGCTGCACCAGGTTTCCAAACAACAATCAAGCGTACGATTATTCCTGTTCCTGTGCCTTCCACTTCGCCGAAGATCCTTCCGTTAGAGGTTTCTAAATATGCCCAGTATGGCTATAGCGCTTGGCAGTTCGGTGAAGGGCTCGGTTATGAAAAGCGGTTGGACCTCATGCCCCCCGCGTACACCGGTAAAGCGGTTACAAAGACGGCAAAGCTTTTGCGTTTTTTTGCGATATCCGACATCCATATCTCCGACAAGGAAACTCCTGCTCAGGCGATTTTTTATGGCTACAAAGGCGGGGCTTCCTCAGGATATTCTCCGGTTATGCTGTATACCACCCATGTTCTGGACGCTGCCGTCCAGACAATCAACGACATTCATAAACAAAATCCCCTTGATTTCGGTATCTCCCTGGGCGACACCTGCAACAGCACTCAGTACAACGAGCTGCGATGGTATGTCGATGTCCTTGATGGCAAGGTCATCACCCCGAGTTCCGGGGATCATGCCGGAGCCGACACCATTGATTATCAGAAACCTTACAAGGCGGCAGGGCTTGATAAGACCATCCCCTGGTATCAGGCACTCGGTAACCACGATCATTTCTGGATGGGCTTCATGCCACCGAACGATTATATCCGTCAGAGTCTCATTGGTGAGAATATAGTCAACCTGGGCAATCTCTTCGTCGACCCCCGCGGCCTGGACAGACGGGGCTTTTACATGGGCTCCATCGACGGTTCAACACCCTATGGGGACATTATCGGTGCAGGCCCTGCAAAAGATTTTCCAACTCCCCCGAAGGTAGCGGCAGCCGATCCAAACCGCCGTTCCCTTTCGAAAAAGGAGTGGATAAGCGAGTTTTCCCAAACATCCTCAAAGCCGGTTGGTCACGGTTTCAGCCAGACTAACATCGACAAAGACTTTGCCTGTTATAGCTTCGAACCGAAGGCGGGGCTGCCGGTCAAGGTCATTGTGCTCGACGATACCCAAAGGAACGACGATCCCAGCAATCCTGCTTCTCTCGGCTATGGGCATTGCTCTATCGACAAGGAACGTTATGTCTGGCTTGTAAGCGAGCTTGAAAAGGGTCAGGCTGAAGGTAAGCTTATGATCATCGCCGCGCACATCCCAATAGGCGTCGAAGCAGGAGATTCCATGATGGCTTGGAGCAAAGACGCTTATGTATCTGAAGGAGAGTTTTTTGCCAAGCTTTATGAATACCCGAATCTTATCGCCTGGATAGCGGGACATCGTCATATCAATGCAGTCACCGCGTTTTCATCACCTGATCCAGACCGTCCTGAACTCGGCTTCTGGCAGGTCGAAACCGCATCATTGCGTGATTTCCCCCAGCAGTTCCGCACATTTGAGATCGTTCGCAACAGCGATAATACGGTTTCGATCTTTATAACCGACGTTAATCCGACCGTCAAAGACGGATCGCCTGCAGCTATATCGCGTTCTTATGCTGTCGGGGCTCAGCAGGTATTCAGCAACAAGCTTCCTTTCCTGCCTTCCGGATCGTACAATGCAGAGCTTGTCACACAATTGAGCCCTGAAATGCAGGTAAAGATTCAAAACTGCGGCACACCGATACACGAATAAGGAGAAGCACTTATGAAGCGAATACTCTTTGTTGTTCCCCTACTGGTGTGCTGCCTGAGTCTAGGGCTGCAAACGGCCCAGGCCACGGAAGGCGCATCAAGCCACTATTTCCCCGGTTCTTCCACCACTTTCGCCGTCGCCGTGCCGCCTAATCCGGGATTCATGATGGCCAGTCAGATGTTGTATTACAACGGAAAGGCCAAGGTGGCTGTACTGAGAGGATATGTTCATCTGGATCTAAAAGTCGAAGCTTTTTACGATTATGTCGGGAGCTTCTACACCTTTGAGAAGCCCGTACTCGGCAGCCGGCTGCAGATCGGTGCAGTTGTTCCCGTGGGGCATACCGCCGTTCGGGCAAATGCCGGTACACCCTACCATGCCATCAACGCATCGGACAGCAAAACCGATATCGGCGATTCGATGATTTCGGCTGCTCTGTATTGGGGGAAAGGCAATTTCCATTATAAGCTTGTTGAATCGATTTTTGTTCCGACAGGCGGGTACACTGCCGGCAACCTCGCCAACGTCGGCAGGAACTACTGGAGTTTTGACACCTCCTTGGCCATGACTTGGCTAAATGCCAAGACCGGGACCGAAATCTCCGTCACCCCCGGCATCATGTTCAACAAGATGAACACCGCCACCAATTACAAGTCGGGGAATGAGTTCCACATTGACTTCGCGGCGAACCAATTCCTTACACCAAACTTGGCCGTGGGTCTCCACGGCTATTACTACCGCCAGGTGTCGGTCGACAGCGGCAGTGGTGCTGTTCTTGGCAGCTTTAAGGGCGAATCTTCCGGCATTGGGCCGGCCCTGCTGTGGATACCCACGGCTGGCAAAGGAAACCTTTCGGTGGCCGCCAAGTGGCTCCATGACCTCGACCAGAAGAACCTCATGCATGGAGATTATGGGCAACTTACGGTAGGCTATAAGTTCTGACCTCAATGGATAACGTCAAATACACCAAACTGAAATTGCTAGGGAGAATAGGAGAATATATGAAAAATATAGTTTTGAAGAGCCTTCTTATCCTGCTGCTGCTTGTAAACACAGCCTTCGCCGCCGCACCTGCCGATCCATTGCCATCCTGGAATGACACCGCAACAAAGAAGGCCATCATCACCTTTGTCGAAGAAGTGACCCGGCCAGGCTCGCCTAGCTTTGTCCCGGTTGCCGAGCGTATCGCCACCTTCGACAATGACGGTACGCTGTGGCCCGAGCAGCCGATGTATTTCCCGGAAGCTTTTTTGTACGACCGCATCAAGGCGCTGGTGCCGCAGCACCCCGAATGGCAGAATAAGCAGCCATTCAAGGCTGTGCTGGAGGGCGACCAGAAGACAATTTATGCCGGTGGCAATCAAACCTTGCTCGAACTCATTTATGCCATGCACGACGGCTATACTACGGAAGAGTTCGCCCAGGCCGTCAAGGACTGGGCGGTAACAGCCAAGCATCCGAAGACCGGCCGGCTGTACACGGAAATGGCCTACCAACCTATGCACGAACTGCTTGATTACCTGCGAATGGTTTTAAGACCTTCATCGTATCCGGCGGCTGGGCCGATTTCATGCGCCCCTGGACGGAAAGGGTCTATGGTATTCCCCCCGAGCAGGTAGTCGGCAGCAGCAGCAAGACGGCATTCGCGATGCGCGACGGCAAACCGGTAATAGTATTTTTACCGGGGATCAGCTTCATAGATGACGGGGAGGGCAAAGCGATCGGCATCGAACAGTACATCGGCCGCCGGCCCATCGCAGCCTTCGGCAACTCTGACGGCGATCTGCCAATGCTCCAGTGGACGACGGCCGGCAGTGGCGCGCGGTTTGCGCTCCTCGTCCACCACACCGACGCAGAGCGCGAATGGGCCTATGACCGTGCATCCTTCTACGGCCACCTGGACAAGGCGCTGGACGAAGCGCTGGCGAAAGGCTGGACAGTTGTCGACATGAAGAGGGATTGGAAGAACATCTATGTGTTCGAGAAGAAGTAACGAACCTTATCCACCTGCTGAGAAATCATGCAACAGGACGATGCCATAGGGAAGGAGACGCTAAAGCTTGCGCTGCAACGTCCTTGGGAGAAATAAAGAACGGGCGCAGGTCTTTGACCTGACAGTGATGGCAAAAGAATGACAGAATTGCATGCTTGAACAGTTTAGTCTGTATGGGTGGCCGCTAGCAAGAGCAGTAAAACATTTTGGAGAGCAGGTAGTTTTATGAGGTTGCCGTTTAGCAAACATATAATACTTATCTATTTCATCAGCCTCGCTAGTACCCTGCTATTCTTGGGTTTTGGCGCGAGTAGGTGCGGGGCTGCGGCACTGTCTGACGACGTCACTGGTGTCGTTAATGCTCCGGCAACGGCATCAGAGGCTCTTGACGTTGGTGTTGCCGGTTATCGCATCGTCGGTGGAGTCGTCATTTTGCCGATACTGCCGGGCAATGAAACGGTAGTGCAGAGCCTCCTGACTTCCCTTAACCAGGACCCCGATTTCCAGGGGATCAGCATGACGCTGTTCGCTCCGGTCGGGGCAAAACCGAAGGTGCTGCTGTCAGGCAACCAGGGTGATGAGTATCTGCGTTACGCGGCCGCGAAACTGAAAACCATCATAAGCAAGATGGGGCAGCCCCACCGACTGGTAGTTTCGGCGTACCTGCGGGAAATAACGCTGGAAAACGACGATGCGGCCGGGTTGTCCTGGCTTTCTAACGGGGTGCAGGCCGGGCTGACTACAGGGATAACGACAACGAAAACAAGACAATGGAGTAGTGACAATAACACCCCGCCCAATTTGCAGAATCCTCCTACTGTTACCAAGAATACCAGCGGCTACACGGTGGGATTGGCTAACAACAGTGCGGCCAATGTGACCGGGACACTGACAAGCGCGATGTCGAAGGGCAAGGTCATTGTCGGCAGCGAGATCAACATCGTCAACGGCACGACCGCCGAGATCAAAAACGACGATTCCATGCCAGTTCCCCTTACTTCGAACAATGTCGTGACCTTCAACACCCAGATCATCAGCAGCGATGTGAAAATAACGCCGACCATTGTGAAATACAACGCCGAAAAGCCGGAGGAGAGCATCGTCCGCCTCGATGTGGTCGTGCAGCTCAGCGTGCCGACAGACACCGTAACCTTCAGCGGCGGGTCCTCCGCTCTGGAGTATACCACCCAGACCCTGACTTCCACCATCTACGCCAAGGCCGACAACCAGAGATTCATCGGCGGACTTTTCGCCAGCGATACCTGGCTGAAGTCCACCAGCGGCATTCCGATCCTGATGAACATTCCCATCGTGAAGAATCTGTTTTCCTCTGAGACGAAGAGCCTGCAGCATTCAGCGTCGATACTGACCCTGTCGGTACGTATTCTGCCAATGAGTAAGGAAGATGACTATGATTATTGACAAAAAAACAGGCCGGGTAGCGGGCCGGATACTGATCGTACTGGCAGCAGTGTGGCTGCTGGCCGGTGCTGATACGGCGAAAATCCTGGCCAATCCTCTAGGCGATATCCTGGTGGAAAAAGGCACGGTAACGCTACCGGTGGTTTACGGCAACGAGCAGGCGGTCACCAACCTGCTGCCTTATCTGCAGCAGATGCCGGAGTTTATGGGTATGTCCGTATCTTTACTGCAGCCCAAAGGGGCGGCGTCGATGGTGCTGCTGTCCGGCCCGGATGAAGGTCAGTTGCAGCGGGCGGGGGTGAAGCTGCAGACGCTGCTGGCGGAAGCAGGACGGCCGCACCTGGTCATCGTTTCGGCCTATCTGCGGGAGCTGGATATGTCCAATAATGAGTCGACAGGGATAGACTGGTCGTCGCTGACAGGTAACGTAACCTATGGCGTCAGCCAGTGGAACCGCGCGGTCGGCGGCAATACCTACCAGTATTTCCCCAATGTGGGGCAATGGGTCAAAACGGCGCAGGGTATCATCACCGATACCCTGACTACCGGGCTCTCCCAGCCGAACGGCGGGGTGATGGGTTTCGATGCCCAGCTGAACCGTTCCCTTTCCAAGAGCAGGGTGATCATGGGCAGCAATATTTATACACCGAACGGCATCCAGGGCGAGTTACTCAGCCAAACGATTGTCCCGCTGCAGACCACCGACAGCAACGGAAACGCGACCCTGACCTCTCAGACCATCAGCAGCGACGTCAAGATCACGCCGACTATCGTCAAGTATAATCCCGACAACCCGGGCGAGAGCGTCATCAGACTGGACATCTACATGCAAATGGCGCTGGTCACCGGCAGCGTCCAGGTGGGGCAGCAGTCGGCCAAGGAGTTTTCGACCAAGACGCTGACAACGATGGGGTATGTGAAGGCTGACAACGACAGCTATGTCGCCGGGGTTTTCGCCGGCGACACGGAAACGCAGTCGGTCAGCGGGATCCCGGTATTGATGAATATACCGTTTTTGAAGCAGCTGTTCAGCCAGAAAATCAAACAGCTGACCCACAAGGTCGGGGTGCTGACGGTTTCGGTGCGGATTCTGCCGGAGCGGTGAGGCGGCTGGACGGCAGAAGAGGCTTGACGCCTGAGAGGAGCGGGAGGTAGATGTCTGTGACAAAAAAAAATTTTCAGCGACGCTGGTATTGGAAGCTGTCAGTGGCCCTGGTGGCCGTTTTCCTATACTGCGGCCTGGCGATTCACAGCGCCTATGCCGAGGATAACGGCCAGGAAAAGGTGAGGCAGCAGCCACCGTCGAGCGGCACTGCTGCCGGGCAGGACGATCAGATCGCCGACAATGGAACAAAAAAAGTTCGGCCACCCACCCTTACCCTAACGCTGCAGGACGAGGACGGTCAGCCGATCCGCGGCGTCGAGGTAGCGGCAATGGCAGTGGCCCTGGCCGGCACGGAAAGCGACCGGGCCCGGACCGACGACCACGGCAAAGCGGTGTTTAGGCATCTCAAAAGCGGCACGTACTATTTTTTCGCCAACATTAGAGCGCTTCGCAGCCACTCCGGCTACGACTTTCCGGCGATCATCAAGGAGATCAAGAGCATACGGTCTTACTATATATCGGAGAGCAAGCGGTTCGATCTCAGTCAGAACGCGGAATGCACCTATACGATCAAACGAAGCGCCTGTATCATGTTTACGACCTTCCTTGACGTGTATAAACCCGATAAAATCGTCATTGCCAGCCGAAAGCTGGGCATCGGCCAAAACATCCCGGTGGACTCAACTGACTTCATCCAGATCTACCTGCCAATGCGCTACAACTATCAGATCTACACAGTGAAAGACGGCGATTTTGACTCCTGGATCATCGATTTTTATGCCCATGAAGGGCTGCGAATCGAACTGTTGTAGAAAACTTACCGGCAGGTAAGGACGCAAAGCTATGGGTCTAAGGGTGAAAGCCCATAATTGCCAGGTTGCAACTTTTTTGTCAAAGAGCCCATGACTTGCCTAGTCAAGCGCGCAGTCCAACCTGCTGCAGGTCTTTCTTTGTGCCTGGGAGCCGGGGGCGCGAGCTTCAAGAGTACCGAGACTATGAAACAGCAAGGAGGGATGTGCCTGCCGGAGAAACGGTTCGGATAGTTTAAGACACATAAAGCATAGAATCGAAAGGGGTATATTCAATGAAAAAGACAACCTTGTTAACCCTGGTTTTAGCGGCTATATTTGTGATGCAATTTGGTGCATCGGTGTCCCACGCACAAGTAGGTCCGGTTTTGCTTGACCCCAGGGATGGAATGTATTTAACCAGAATCATCAATCTGACAGGTGAGCAGTTGTCGATCGCTGTTACTAATGATTTTACTAACCCAACATTTGCGAACACCGAATGGTCAAAATATTATTCGACTAATTTGCCTCCTTCAGATTCGCTAATCAATCAGCAGAATATCTTTACGCCAACACCGATAAAATTAGACACGCTAATAAAACATAGCCCGCAAAAGACGTACGCGCTTCCTGCGGGCAATGCCTATTGGGAAGGAATGATTAATCTAACCCCAATCATACCTGCTTCCAACGCGAATTCTACCTATACTACCTATTCAGGCCATTTAAGCCAAGCGCAAAGGCTGACGATAACTACGGCAAATAACCAAGACTCCATTCTAAATGGCGCCTATATTCAACTCGGCTACAATTATCAATCAACACAAAAAATTCTTTGGGGAAAAATATTCGACTTTGCGGCAACTACCATCAAAAATGCCGCGAATATAGCGGCAGCGTGTGAAGATGGAGATGTCAAGGAAGGCCTATCGGCTGGCGCAGCTGAGATAAAGTCTGTTCTTGGTGCATTTCAGACAAGTCCCATAACCGCTTCTTTAAATTCAGCTTCAACGCAACTTACAGAACAACCGGCAACAACACAAACATCTGAGTTCACCAAGCAGAGTACTACCAATTATGCACAGGCAATGGCGTTTTTCACTGCGAGTGGCGGAGGATCGTGTATTACCGAAATGTCCTCGCAAAATCAACTTTATACCCTGGCGTCGGCCCAGCAAGTGGTGGTAAAACTTACCGCTTCAGACGATACGGTAAGATATTTTACAGCGCCTGCTTATTACATTTACATTAAGAATGTTGAGGCAGCTAATCCTGGTGAAATTAATGAATGTACTATCGCAATCGTTGATGGCTGGGTATATAATCTGGCGGTAGGAATGTATAATGCGACTCAGCAGTCAGGGGCCACTTCACAAACCTTAACAATCCTACAAGGCTTCAATCCATTGCAACTGATGTATTACGCCGGCAGCAAAGTTCCACCATTAGCCTCAACTGCAGTTGCAACTCCCAATCCGGCGGTTACTCTAGCTATTCCCACGGGAGAAAAAGCAGCGAAACCGGTTACTATTACTAACGTAGCTGTATCTTATATAGGAGGCTAGGAATGATGAAAGAAGCAAATAAATTATTCGTTCTATTGGTTATTGCGATTATTTGCCTGATGCCGATCAGTGCTGAAGCGATTATTCAACTTGATGACAGCAGCTATAATTGCCTGTTCAGTAATGCGGCTCCGGTTAACTATAATAAAGGGGCTGTGCTCATTTACCGCGGTTGGCACACCTCCTTGGGTTATTCGACGGAAATGATAAAAGCTATACCGCGTATGAACATTATAAATCTCACTGGACAAACCTTGCAAATTACTAAAGCAACAGGGGTCTTTGGCGTTCCTAATATGGTTGGACAGGTTGCCCTCATGAGAGAGAATACTCCAACTCAGATATATGGCTATTCCTTTAATTTAGTAGGTGTAGATTCGGATGATTATAATAATAACCCCGGCCCCAAAAATGGAGGCACTACCAAAGGGGATGCCGAGTGGGTTGATGGGCTAAACAATGTTAAGGGCGCCAGTGATTTAACAATGTCAGTCGGAAGTAATTCTTTTGATCTCCACATTGATTGGGGGAGTAATTATAACGCCTTGGAAGTTGGTTATGCAGATCTGGTAACCATGTCTCTCCATGATAATAATAGTGGTAAATATGCCTCATACATCGCAAATACCAACAACACAGTTAACCGGGGACTGGTGTATTTAACCGGCTATACCGACCCTAGCGGTAAGCCTTTTGAAGTGTTTTTGGTTGCAGGCGATCGTACCAACATCACCTTTTTAGTGAAATATAAAAATACGTAGTTCCGGAACAATAAAAAGATATAGCCACTCCCTGATGTGATGGTCAAAATCCGGGAAAATGCTGCGAACAGGACGGAAAAATTTCTGGCCTTGCAATTTTTGGCGCCGTCTCCCGTAAAAACTGGCATGATAAAGGAGCAGGGATTATGAAAAAATTATCTAGGCGGACTTTCATTAAAATGGGATTATCCGGAGCGGCTATGATGTCATGCGGTGCGCTGCTGCCAGGTGGTAAATGGCAGCTGCACCCGGCTGAAGCTATGTCCCCTCCGGCGTCTGCGCGAACCTGGAAATTTGCTATGATTAGTGATACCCATGATAGTGACATGGTAAGCACCAAGACAGGGGTTACTGCCTATCTCACTCCCATCATTAACTATCTTGTCGACGAACATCCTGATTTTGTTTTACAAACAGGAGATTTAATTACTGGAGCACAAACCTTGATAACTTCTCCGGCATTTAGAAAGTATGATATGCAATATGCTTATTATAAGCAAGTAACCGCCCCGCTTAGCCGGGCAAATATACCTCTATTCGTGCTACGGGGCAACCATGATTATGGTCTTCATAATGAAGATGCAGCATTAAACAAGGCATATATGGAGGATATAGCTAGTTCCATGCCGCATAACGGCCCGCCGGATGCAAAAGGATTATCCTATAGTTTCATTCACAATAAAATAAAGTTCATTATGATTGACCAATATGTTAATGCGGCAAACGGAATTATTACGCTACCCATGGAGTGGATAAAGAACGAACTGGAAAGTAGGCAAAGGGCGGACCATACCTTCGTCATGGGGCATAGTCCGGCTTTTAGCCCTGATACCACCGCGAGCAGCAAAATAGCTCAGTTTAATTTGTTTGACCAGACTAACCTGCGTGATCAATTCTGGAAACTGCTGACTGACAATCATGTGACCGCTTATGTTTCAGGACACGAGCATCTCTATTTCCGCGGTCAGGCAAACGGACTGCTGCAAATTGTTATCGGCGACTTAGGTTCAAATGCCAATTATAACCCCGCTAACGTGGACAGGCGTTTGACAAACGTGTTTCCGACAACTCCCGTCCCCCAAGCGGTGTGCCGCCCCGGGTACAGCATTTTCACGGTAGACGACAGTAAGAATTCAATCGCGGTCACGGAGTACTGGTTAAATCAAAATAACGTTAAATATGTTTATGATACGTATGTGCTTAATCTGTAAATATTACTTTGGGTTAGGGGCGTCTGCCCTGCAAAAGGCCAGCGCAGACGAATAACCCGCAATAGAGGGCATGGAGCCTCTAAAATAAGAGGGCCAGCCCTCTCGAAATTGAGGGAGGTAAGTATGCATACGGTGGCAATCATCATAATAGTTGTGCTGGTGGTGTTTAAAATTTACCGGCATGCCCGGAGTGAACTCGGGTTTCAAAAGTTCGTGAAATGGCGCGCGCTTTTGAGAATAGCGCTGATGATCAGCTTCGGGGTTGTTTTGCTGGTCACCGGGTACTCTAATCCTGTGAGGTACATCTTCGATGGCATCAGCATTTTGTTGGGATATATTATCGCCTGTTACTCAATTCGCACTTCGGCGTTTGAGTGGCGTAACAACGGCTGGTTCTACCGTCAAAATCTATGGATTGGTAAGTGCATCCTTGTATTGCTCGCAGGCCGCATTGCTCACAAAGGCTATGATGATATTGCTGCCCTGTTCAATGCGGTTGCCAATGAGCCATTCACACGACATGCACCGTTAGCTGAGTATACTCGCGATCCATCTTTAACGGGTATTATGTATGTTTTGCTTGCTTACTATACTGTTTTCTATATACTCCTCATTCGGAAGGAGCAACAGACGAAGCTGTACCGTACCCAGTAATGCCTGTCCTGAATGCGGCAAGGTGCTTGAATACGAATGCGGCTGTGTAATTTGTAGGCATTGCGGGTTTAGTAAGTGCGGGTGAGACAAGCAAATCCTTCATAATGAGCCGTAAGGGGATGTGGAAAATTTTCACAGCCCCTTTTTGTATTGTAATCGTAACGGCGAATTTAATGAAACTTTTACATACTCTTAAAAAACGTTTCCCTGTACTATGCTAAACTTGAATTGCTAGCAATTGGTAAAAAGAAATTTCTAGTGTATTTATCACACCTACAGGAGGCAATACAGCAATGAAAAAAAAAATCATCATTCTACTTATGTTCATTAGCGGAATTCCTTTACTTGTATCGATATTCATTTCTCATTTTTTATTTACCAAGCCACTAGAGGCCGACTATTATGCGGTTAATGCTGGTAAAGCTGAAGTTTTCAAAACCGAGACACAGGCCTATATCAACAAGCATATGGAAATTATTAAAGCGGTTTCCCGCACCGCTCCCGTAAAGAATTTTGATCTGAATGCTGCCAAACAAGAAATTGCCGACGTTCAAAAAGTATATACCGATATCGGGATGGCGCTTTCTGATGCTAAGGGTGCCCAAGTCGTAAGAGGCGATGACATTAAGCTTGGGAAAGTATCTGAGCGGGAGTTTTATATAGAAGCTATGAGCGGTAAGGAAGAAGTTGCCTCAAAATGGCTTGTAAGCACGACAACCGGCAAGCCTATCGTGATACTTGCTACACCTGTACGCTCAGATAACGGAACCATTGTCGGTGTATTACAGGCAACAATGAACCTCGATTCTTTTAAAGACTTTGTTACGAAAAGATCAGTCAATGGTATTACAGCGTACATACTGGATCAGGAGGGGAACATTATTGTTCATCCGAATGACAACATATCAGCCGAGGCCAAAGATATGAGCCATATTCCCTTTGTACAGAAAGCGATTACCGGGCAAAGCGGTACGGAAGAAATAGCGGGAGAAAATGGTGTTCGCAAGCTTGTTAGTTATATTTATGATCCACAAACACACTGGACTATTTGTATGGAAAAAGATTATGAAGAATATAATGCCGTCACTAAAGAGATGCTGATCAGCAATCTAATTGTCTTGGCTATTACGATGGTTGTGGTCATTGTCATTAGTATTGTTTTTTCTAACCGGCTAACCAAGCCTATCACGCAATTGGTAACCGCGACAGAAACCATAAAAAACGGGAATCTGAATGTAAATATTACTAACACCGGAAATGATGAAATTGGCAAATTGGCGCAAAATTTTAATGTAATGGTTGTTGGGCTCAAGGACTTGCTTAGGCATGTTACTACTTCTGCTGAAGTTGTTTCTGCAGCTTCCCAACAATTGACCGCCGGTGCAGAACAATCAGCTGCTACAGCTGAACAAGTGACAAGCGCAATTGATGTGATTGCCGATAGTGCAGACAAGCAGGTCGATTCAGCCAAAGAGACTACTGTTCTTGTCACGCAAATTGTTGCGGATATTCAACAAATTGTCACTGACTCCGCTACTGTTGCATCGGTATCAGAAGGAGCTGCGCAGTTGGCTGCAAACGGCGGAATCTCAATAGAAAATGCCGTTGCTCAAATGCGCAACATTGAAACCAGCGTCGCAACCTCGGCCGAAGTGGTGACGAAATTGGCTGAACGTTCTACGGAAATTGGTCAAATCATCGGCACCATATCTGGTATCGCAAATCAAACTAACTTACTGGCTTTAAATGCGGCGATAGAAGCGGCACGTGCTGGTGAACAGGGACGCGGCTTCGCTGTAGTGGCCGATGAAGTGCGAAAACTAGCCGAACAGTCAGAAAGTGCGACTAAGCAAATTGCTCACATTATTGGTGAGATACAGACAGATACCAATAAAGCGGTTGTAGCTATGAGCAAAGGTAGCGCCGAGGTCAAATTAGGAACTAATATAGTAAGCGAGGCAGGGCAGACGTTTAATGAAATTATTTCCATGACCAATCAAGTGTCGGAAGAAATGCAGGGTATTTCCGCCTCGATAGAACACATGGCAGCGAGCAGCCAAAAAATCGAGACCGCAATCAAGACTATTGATAGTATGAGCCGAAGCAACGCCAATCAGACGCTGCAGGTTTCAGCCGCTACCCAAGAGCAAGTTGCCTCTGTAGAGGAAATAAAAAAGGCTAGTCAAGCATTGGTGGAAACGGCTGATGAGCTGCAAAGTGCGGTTAATAAGTTTTCAATATAACAAAAGGTGGGTATCTTGAGTGCATAAAATAAATGATAAGAATGGAGTGATGAGTGATGTCAAATGTAGGAATGCGTATTTTTTCGCATATCAGTAGGCCGCCTAAAGCTTTAATTGATGGTTTTGCAGGACTTCCGGTAGCCAATATAGCAGACAATATGAACCGTATGTCGTGCATGGATGCAAAAATTCGTCCTATCAATGACGTGCCTTTACTTGGACCGGCTTTTACCGTAAAGTCACGTCCTGGTGATAATCTTATGCTTCACAAAGCACTTGATCTTGCACAACCCGGCGATATTGTGGTAGTTGATGCCCAAGGTGATTTGACTAATTCTATTATGGGAGAATTAATGGCTTTGTGGGCAAAGCAAAGAGGTATTGGTGGCTTTATCATTGATGGCGCCATTCGTGATATTGGAGCGTTAAAAAAAATGGGTATGCCTATTTATGCGGCAGGAGTTACACCAGCCGGGCCTTACAAAGACGGACCTGGCGAACTTAATGTTCCTGTCGTTTGTGGCGGAGTTGTTGTTCATCCCGGAGATATCCTGGTCGGTGACGAGGATGGTATTGTCGTCATTAACCCGCGTGATGCCGAAAGTTTGCTGGAAAAATCCAAAGCTAAATCGCGCATGGAACACAAAGTTGTAGAGGATATATCCAATATGGCGTGGGATCGCTCATGGGTTGACCAAGCTCTTCGAGAGCGGGGCGTTGTATTTCCATTTGAGCAAAAATCTAAAACAAGCATCGAGTGAGATTATCGGGCTTCAGTAAACCCGGATTGGGTAGAGTGGTTTAATTAGGACACTGAAAAGAAATAAATTTTTGAGGGGGGAATTGTGATGAAGATAGAGATTGCTGCAATGAACAACTGGTTGGGGAAAAGAATGTTTTTAGTGGTCGTTACGGCACTCCTATTGGGCTTTTTAATGAGAGTTCCGGATAGTCCGTTTATCCGGTATCTCCTTGTTGTATTGTTTGCTTACATGACTTTTGTTACTGCGCTTGGTACAAGTTTGAAAAGCTTTATTCAGGTGATGGGTAAACCATGGATTCCCTTGTGGGTGATATTGCTCATTCATATTATGACGCCGTTGACTGCCTGGGTTTTGGGCAATCTGCTTTACGCAGATTCGCCCGAAATGCAACTGGGGTTATTAGTGGCGGCCGCTATTCCTGTAGGAGTTACATCAGTCATGTGGACAGCTCTTACCCAGGGTAATGTATCAATAGCTCTCGTAGCAGTTACTCTTGATACGCTTATTGTTCCAGCGTTGCTGCCAGTCTACTATAAAATTATAGTAGGTCAGGCGGTCATGATTGATTATACCTCCTTGATTATGCAACTGGTGTTGATGGTGACTATTCCGAGTATACTAGGAATGGTGCTTTATGATTGGACAGGCGGCAAAACATGTGCCTTCGCAAAAGGTATAGGAGGACTAACTTCTAAACTGGCATTGTTTGTTGTAATATTTTTTAACGGTGCGTTCGTATCACCTGCCATTCACTTGTCATGGGATATTATACAAATGATAGCGGTTGCGTTGAGTATGGTCGTGTCTGCCTATGCTTTAGGATATGTAGGTTCTTTATGTGTACCTAATCGTTCCTACGGTATTACGATGGCAATGATATATAGTGTCGGTATGCGCAATGCCACTTGCGGGCTTGTCATAGCCGTTACATACTTCCCGCCCGCAGTGGCGGTTCCCATTGCCTTACTTATGTTATTCCAGCAGCCGATTGCGGCGACAATTCCCAATATCTTTAGATACCTTGATGAAAAAAGGAATATAAGCCCGCAAGGAGCAACAGCTCGAACTGAATGAATCAGTGCGGTTAGAGACTAAATAAAGGGAACTTGCAACGACAAAATAGTTGTTGCAAGTTCCCTTTATAATGTATTGAAGAAATTCAGGTTATATAAGAAGGTATTTGGCAAAAAGTAGCAAATACATGGTTATGGCGAAATTTTTCGTACAATTTAATATCAAAGGATAAAAAATATGCATATTACTATTGTTATGAAACCACGACAAACAGTGAACTTACCGGTTGATTACAACCATATTGTCCAAAGTGCCATATATAATGTAATGGATAATAGTATGGCATCTTTTCTGCATCAGCAAGGTTTTATTGTAAATGGCCGTATATACAGGCTGTTTTGTTTTTCTCGGCTTAACGGTTTTTATAATATAGATAGGCATTCTGGCAGGATACTGTTTCCGCAAAACATACAACTGGTAATTACTTCGCCAGTGAGTGCTTTTGTCGAGTCATTGGCTGATGGGTTATTGCAGCAGGGAGAAATACGATTAGGTGCTAATGTCATTGCAATTGAAAGTGTAAGTGCTCAGTCAATTAAAGTGGAAAATGACAGCATGGTTGTGAAGACTTTATCGCCGGTTGTAATGTATTCTACCATGCTGCGACCAGATGGCCGGAAATATACGGTTTATTTTCAGCCGGGCGATCCTAATTATGATGCGCTCATTACTGCCAATCTGCAAAAAAAGTATAAAGCATTTTATGGGCAAGAAGCCCCGGTAGGGCGAGTAAAAGTCAGTTCAAAAGGGGTAGTCAAAATGAATGTGCATCAGTACAAGGGAACGGTGATAAAAGGATACTCCGGCTTGTTGCAAGTGGCTGGACCTCAGAAATTATTGCAAATCGCGATGGATTGTGGTTTGGGAAGTAAAAACTCACAGGGTATGGGGTGCTTGCAGTTGCAAAGGCAAAACCACGCTAGTAGAGGCGTGATTCTGGAGGAAGTCCTACAGGCAGGTAATTAACAGCATGTCTAACTATATGCTTCAAGTTCTTGTAGATAAACTATGCTATCAAAATACATAACTAACTTTTAGTAATTGGTCTACCTATAAGGAATTGAAACCTATTCGGAAATACCACAGACAAATACGTCAAGATTTAGCTTTGAAGGTAATTGTCTCCGGGTTTTCAGTATTCCAGTGAAGAGTTGTAGTGCTGGGCTTTGTTTCAGCAATGATCTGGCCTTGGCGTAGTGAGTAACGTACTGGTACTTGACGGCGAAGTGCATCGTAGCTGTTGTCGGCAGGCAGGATGATCAAATTAGCGGGTTTACCTTCGGTAATTCCATACCGGTCAGCGATGTTAAGGGTGCGGGCGCTATTGACTGTTATTAAGTCTAAGGCCTTGTTAAGCTGACTGTAGCCCATTAACTGGCAGGCATGAAGTCCCATGTGGAGTACCTGGAGCATATTGCCTGTACCTAGCGGGTACCAAGGGTCAAGAATATCATCATGACCAAAGCAGATATTGATGTCTGTTTCCCACAATTCTTTAACGCGGGTGATGCCACGGCGTTTAGGGTAAGTGTCAAACCTGCCCTGGAGATGAATATTGACAAGCGGGTTGGCAACAAAGTTGATGCCAGATAACTTTAGTAAATTAAACAGTTTGGAAGTGTAAGCATTGTTGTAGGAGTGCATGGCTGTAGTGTGACTGGCGGTTACTCTATTGCCCATCCTGTGGCGATAAGCTTCAGCAGCGACTACTTCTAGGAACCGAGACTGCTCATCATCAATCTCGTCACAATGGATGTCTATC
>Ga0316604_10001071_pt1 | contig 26427 bp, 21 predicted proteins | sample OWC_soil_day20_C_FD_207650 | JGI IMG/M metagenome (GOLD analysis project Ga0316604, IMG submission 207650) | Wetland soil microbial communities from Old Woman Creek delta, Ohio, United States - OWC_soil_day20_CT | ecosystem: Environmental > Terrestrial > Soil > Wetlands | place: USA: Ohio...
TATTTTTTTCGCTTCAGTTGCATCCGAAGAAGCCTTTCCTCCTTGTGAACAAAATGAGCATCCTGCTATTGCCGCGATGATTGCCACCGCAAACGACATTATTGTAAAGAATTTTTCAATGAAATTCTCCTTCCATCTCCTTTACACACAAAATTCATCTTCTTATAAGCTCATCTTGAAAATAGTTTCAATATCTGACGGCGTTAATTTTTTATACCCTGCCAATATTCCGTTTGAGCAAGCCTTCTTTGCCATAGCGACAAAATTCTTGTCATCAACACCCAGGTCAGACAAACTGCTCTTGAGGCCAAGCGTATTAAATAGGAAATCTTTAAATCTCGCAATAGCTTCTTTTGCGCCTTCCATATCAGAAAGTAACGCATCAACATCAAAAACATTCACGCCGAATTTCTTGAACTGCGGTGCTGTCGTCTCATCCAGGATGTATTCCATCCAACACGGCGTAAGAATAGCCAACCCGTGGCCATGCGTGATGTCATAAAACGCGGATACTTCATGCTCAATCATATGGCATGTCGGTGCCATAACCGTCCCTGTTCCAAGAAAGCCATTAAGTCCCCAGGAAGCTGCCCACATCAGATTTGCACGCGCCTCATAATTATCCGGCTCCTTAATCGCAATTGGTGCATATTTTACTACGCTCTTAATGACATCTTCCATAACGCGGTCAATCATTTCCATCTTGCCTTCATTATCGGCATCGGCGAAATAGTAGCAGTCAAAAATGTGAGCAAGGATGTCCACACTGCCGCAAGCAGTCTGATAGGCACTGACAGAAAAAGTATTGGTTGGATCAAGAAAAGAAACTTTCGGCTGAAGCAATGGATTCACCAAGCCCAATTTTTCGTTGGTGTCTACATTGCTGATGACACCGCCATAGTCCATTTCCGAACCAGTCGCCGCAATCGTCAATACAGTGAACACCGGAAGTGCCTGGGTGACAGGTGCTTTCCCGATAACAAGATCCCAGCAGTCACCATCATAATATCTTGCTGCGGCAATTGCCTTAGAGCAGTCAATTGTCGATCCGCCGCCGACAGCGAGAATGACGTCAACCTTTTCTTCTTTACAAATATCTGCGCCTTTATTTACAGTCGTATGACGTGGATTCGGCTCAACGCCAGCCAGTTGAAATACAGTCAGTCCATTTGCATTAAGTTCCTTCATAACTTTCTCGTAAAGCCCGATACGCTTGATTGAACCGCCTCCGTATACGAGCAATACACGCGAGCCGTATGCTTTGATTTCCTCACCTAAATGACCTAACTGGTTTTGGCCAAAATAAATTTTTGTTGTGTTTTGAAAAATGAAATCCTTCATTGTTAAATCCTTCCTTTCCTTTTATACGTGTAAATAATCAGTAAAACATTCTTTTATTTTTTAGCAGCAACTCATTTCCGAGCGTGGCAAGCCGTAACATCGGGCTTGACTTTATCCGGCTCATTCTGCGCCATTCTTCCTTCGATGCCCAAGCCTTCCAAAACATTTGCACCCCACCAAATCGGATAGCCGAGGTGCCAATAAACCGGTCATCTTTCGCCAAAATCTGTTTTGCCATCTCATTGCCAAATCCACTAGAAACACCTGTAATTAACCATGTACGCATTATGATCCCCCTTAAGCCTTTTCTACAAAGGTTCTAATTATTTTTATGACCCCATACTTTCCTTGTTTTGGATTTATTTTACCGCACCCTCATGATAGGAACAATTCACATTTATGGCCTTATCCATAAGAAAAACATATCTAAAATTTCATTGAGACAATTCGCTTGTCATCATTTAACTACCCCTATGCCAAAAGCCAAAAACTCTCCTGACAAAAATCATCAGGAGAGTCATGCTTTTTCAATCTTCAGATTGCCTTTTCAAAAACTTTATCTTAACCATACACTCACGTAATCAAAGATATCAATATTTTCTTCATCATATTTTCCTCCTAGTCGATTATAAAAATTTTATCCAAATGATTAATTGGGAAAAACACGGATAGCCGCTTCGCCATCAATCGGGCAAGCATTCTCGCATGAACCGCATCCCACACACTTGTCAGTTAGAATGAGAGGCCGATGATGTTCATCCGCCTCAATTGCCAGAACAGGACATTGTTCGCCGCAAATATAGCACATTTTACCCTCATCCCAGGCTATACAACGAGACTTATCTATATCAGCTTTGCCCATCCGGACCTTTTCCAGAGGAACCTCTGCAATGGCTCCGGTCGGACATACTTCCTGGCAGGCCAAGCATAAATCACAGCGGTTTTTCCGCGGGATGATATAAGGCGTTTCAAAATTAGCGAGTCCGTCAGTAATCGGCATCGGGGAGAGCGCTTTGCTAGGACACACCTGAACACACCTTCCGCATCGGTTGCAAACAGCAGTAAACTCTAGTTCCGGCAAAGCCCCCGGAGGGCGTAACGTTTTTTCTGCTGCCCAAGCAGTCTTTCTCCATAAAACAGCCGCCGTGGCAACAGTGAAAGCGACCTTGAAGAACTGTCTTCGCGATCCTTGATGCATTGTTGCTGCAACATCACCGCCGGAAGCGAGCTTGCTGTTTTTACCCCGCCAAAAACTCCGCTGCCATCCAATTACCTTTGTGGGACAACCCCTTTGGCAGTCTCCGCAGACTATACACCCTTCCTTCGCAATACCGGTACTTGCTGGCGCACTACCGACAGAACAAGTTCCCGTACATCTTTCACAATGCACACAGTTCCCCGCAAATCCGTAACGAAAAAACCTCCTCCTTGCCACAAATGACAAAAGAACTCCGGTAGGACATAGTACACTGCACCAGAAGCGGGAAAAAAACAGAGTACTAATCGTTATCCCAATAAGCATCCAGGGAAGATGTCCCTGTAACACTCTCACAATCTCATGACTAAACAAAGCAAAAGGAGTTAAAAAGATTACCCAGTTTGATCCAAAGACAAAGATAATCATTAAAGAAAGCAGCCAAAAGTCCCGCATAGGCTGTATGGCGTTGAGCACTTTGCTTCTGGCCAACGACAGGTTTTTAAAAACTACCCGACCAAATTTATCCGTCAACGCCAAGAATGCCCCAAAAGGACACAGCCAGCCACAGAATATCCTCCCCCACAGCAAAGTTGATGCCAACGTCACCAGCGGCAGCCATGTCCATAAAGGAATCTCCCGCTGCCAACGGAGTTGACTCAGCAAAAGCCAAGGGTCAAACCGCGAGAACCATTGCAATAATAGACTTTCTTGTCCAAGCGGGTATGATAAATTGGCAAGCAACATTATAAAAGATAGCAACGAGACGAATTGCAGCAAGTAACGCAATAAGAGCGCTTTCCTGAATTTCATTGCATTACACCTTCACAACTGTAAGTTTTTGCAGATCCATTTCACCCACGCCCAGTTGCGCTGCTGCCGTTATATACTCGATCTCTGCCGGTTTAATCCCAAACAATGTCGCAGCGTAAGTGTCAACAGCGACAGAATCGACACCAAAGATCACTTGATTCCATTCACGAATGGTTCCTGGTCCGGTGGGACCATTATCGGTAATACCTCTTGTAGCGTCTACAATGGTTAAATGAGGTTTACGGAATGCAGCAAGTTCAGCTATGCATTGCGTAAGGTCTGTCCTATGGAAATAACCTCGGTCCCATACAAGTCCCATCATATTTTTAAGGCCTAGAGTCAGTTTGGTCATACTGTGGTGTTTGAGAATGGGAAAGTTAATAAACACGTCCGCATTTAACACATCTTTTGAAAACAAAGCGGTTTTTAGGATCTTGCCTCCGGTATCAACCTGTGTATAGAAGCTTTGCTCATTGATGGCATAAGCTTTTCCACCCGCAGCTTCCACTGCTTTCCTAATTCCGCTGTTGTTTAGGCATACAGGTGGACTTTGAAAAGGATAATCGATAACTTTAACTTCTTTAGCCCCTGCTGCCAAACATTGTTTCACTACCGCGGCAACTAACTGCGGATTGGTTGTTGCGGCTTCTTCCGGTTTTCTGGGAACACTGAAATTTGGCTTAAGCACTACTGTAGCCCCTCTCCGGACCAAAGCACCTATTCCCCCTAGAGCAGCAAAACCTTTTTCGATGAGTAAGTTTGGATCAGTTCCTTCCGATATGATCAGTTTGCTTCGATCATACACACTTGCGGCCGAAGATGCTGTTTGACTGCTTGGTGTACTTTGGACATTTTGAGTATTGGGGGAATTTTCTCCCTTTTCGGAAAGACTAAGCCCACATCCCACCAATCCTAAAGATAATAAGCCATAGCCGATTCCACCGATAAATTGTCGTCTGTCCATAAATTCATCATTCCTCTTCGTCATTACTCCTGCATGTTTGTTTTTATAGATTTTTCTTTAAAGTAGTCTATCATCTGGAGTTAACTCCTAGTCAAGTATTATTTTAAAAAAATATTCAAAAATACTCTAAGTGAACAAAAAAAGCATTATAAAATGCCATTTCTCAAACACTGCCCAACCAAAAAACCGGTTGGGGGTGATTTCTAACCACCTCAACCGGCTCAGGTTCAAGCTTTTATTCGTTTTTTAGTACAGCTAAATACAGTTACCCACAAACTAATCCGCCTATGGTCTTAGTTCTTTTTCTTTTTCAGCTACCGTCTGCTCATATCTTGCAACTTTATAATCCAGGCGTTCCAGCGTTTTTTTCATATCTTGCATTTTTGCTATTAACAACCTGCGTTGCTCAGTTAAGAGTGTCTTTCTTGCCTCTATGGTCGCATCACCCTGTTGGAACAGCGTAACATATTCAATCAATACCTCAATCGTAAGACCTGCGCCTCGCATACATTTGATAAATTCGACCCATCTGCAATCTTCTTCGGTATAATCCCTGTTGCCGCTTTTATTGCGGTTCACATGCGGAATCAGTCCGATGCGTTCATAATAGCGAAGTGTATCCTGTGGAATATCAAATTTTTCACTTACTTCTGAAATTGTCATGCAGTCTTCACCTCCTGATATCCAAAGTATAATACTTTGAGTTAACATTAAGTCAAGCCCCAGAAAAGGGGAACTAGCCTCTTACCGAGATTTTGCTTCAAAAGTATCAGCTACATCCTTCAACCATCTTGTAATCTCAATATGCTGAGGACAATTTTTTTCACACTGTTTACACCCGATACATTCTGATGCCTTGCCATATGTTTTTGTGTAGTTATCATAATATACCTTTTGAGGAGAAAACATCTTATTTAAGGATTGCTTTTCCGTATTGTATAAGGCAAAATACTTCGGAATAGCTATGTTTTTCGGACAGTTCTCTACACAGTACTGGCAGGCTGTACAAGCGTCCCCCCTTTTACAGGTTCCATAACAATAACCGGTTTATTGTGCTTTCTAGCTACTTCGTAGCATTTCCTTGACTGAATGCTTTCATTGTCCCAATCCAGATAATTAATCTGTAACTGGACAAAATCAACTTCCGGATGAGCTGTCAGGATTTCCTCTAATAAATCCGCATTATCATGATAAGAAAATCCTATCTGTCTAATTTTTCCTTCATTTTCTTTTTTTGAATAAATCCGAAACTGTCCAATTTCTGGACTATTTCATAATGGGCTACTCCCAGGTTATGAAGAAGATAGTAATCAAAATAATCTACACCGCATTTTTCCAACTGATCATTAAAAATTCTCTCCTGATCTTCCCTTGTTTTCAAAAACATCGTTGGTAATTTTGTTGCTAATGTGAAACTGTCTCTTTTGTGACGTTTCACTAACGACTCTCTCATAGCTATCTCACTCTTATAGGCATGCCAACCCATATAATTACTTAACTGCCAAAAAGTTTAACAGCCTGCTTCATTTTATTTATAACATCAACACCGAATGGGCAGTTTTTCATACAATGCCCGCATTCTATGCATTCGTTTGCACGATGTTCTAATAAATCATAATGATTCTTTATTGTTTCAGGAACACGATCTTGAATTAACGCTAAATCCAGATATTTATTTACGGATGCAATATCTATCTTTTTCGAACAGGGCGCACAATGTCCGCAATACATACAATGTCCGCTAAATGAACTTCTCGGTGCATGGGCAAGAACTTCACTGTAATCTTTTTCTCTATTATCGGCAATGATATAGGCTGTCGCCGCAAGTATTTGCTTTGTATCAACTACGCCAACCATTACGGAAGCAACTGCCGGTCTAGTTAAACAGTAATGCAAACATTGTACGAGAGTCATTGCTTTCTCAAAGGGCGATTCTTTGTCGCTTAACAACACGCCGGCAGCATATCCTTTCATAACAGTTAAAGCGATGCCCGCATTTTGGCAAATTTGGTATAACTTATCACGTTTTAGGTCAATCCCTTCATAAGTTCTGTTTTTAAAAGTATTTTCTTCAAAAAGTATGTCTACATCCTCGCTGGCTGGCAGCATATCATAAGCAGCATTGATGCTAAATAAAATTACATCAATTATTCCTGTTTCCACTGCTCTAAAGGCAATGTCTGGATTATGCGTTGATATTCCTAAAGACTTAAGAACTCCTTTTTCTTTTAATTTCTTTGCATAGTTAATGATTTCTCCATGAAAAATGTTATCAAAATCTTTTTGCTCATCCACATAATGAATCATCCCTACATCAACATAATCTACCTGCATTCTAAGTAAAAAATCTTCAAAGGCATCAACAACTTCACTAAAATCTCGGGTACGCCGGTATTGTCCGTTATCCCAGGCAGAACATAGATGTCCTTCAATGACAAAACTGCTTCGGGGATATTTTCGTAACACTTGGCCAATATTATTTCTGACTTCCGGATTTGAATTATATATATCAAAAAAATTGATCCCTTCTTTGATAGCACAGTCAATCATTGCTTCACAATCTGCATAACTTTTATTTTCAAATCCTCCACCGCCAATACCAATAGCACTTACTTTTATCCCTGTTCTTCCTAACATTCGGTATTCCAAATTAATCCCTCCATAACGAAGTTACCAAAACCGGCTTTGCCGCTTAGCAATTAAATTGCCTGAAACTCAGTCCATTTGCCGCTCATATACCGGTAGACAAAAATCATCGACTTGACAATCCAATCAATAAACATCGCGACCCATGTGCCGAACATTCCCATATCAAAATAAATACTGAAGAGATAAGCGAGGGCAATACGGCAGAAAATCATGGTCAAAGTACCAACGATCATTGGAAATTGGGCATCTCCTGCTGCACGGAATGCGACAGGCAAGGTATAGCCAAGAGGCCAGATTAATATTTCAAAAACAGCATGCCACCAAACGATTTTTGTGGTCAATGACGTTGCCTCCTCAGACAATCCATATACATGGAGGATAGACGGAAGCAAAGCAAGGACCACGACACAACTTACTATATGTGCCGCATACACAATCCTCATTACCTTTTTGGTGTAGTATTTAGCCTGCTCATAATCTCTTGCGCCGACACATCTAGATATTACGACAGTTAATCCGAGACCAATTGCCATCCCCGGCAGCACTTCAAACATAACAATCGTGCCTGACACCGCATTAGCGGCAATTGCTGCCGTACCAAAAGTAGCAACAAGACTGAGTACAACAATTCTTCCCAGATAGAACAAACCGTTTTCCACTCCATACGGAACACCAATGCCTAAGATTTTATTGATCATCGGCCAGTTAAATTTGTGTTTTAAACTTTTCTTTATAGATAAAGATTGTTTTTTGTTTAAGGCCAGTGCAAGGATAACAACGGCAGCCGCAACACGGGCTAGCAAGGTCGGTATAGCAACACCTTCTACTCCAAAATGGAAGCCGTAAATGAGTATTGCATTTCCAATCGCGTGCGCTATGTTCATATACAGCATGATTTTCATGGGCAGTTTGGAATTACCCATCGTACGGAATATTGCAGCTCCCGCATTATATAGGGCAAGAAATGGAATAGACATCGCGGTTATCATTAAGTAGATATTTGCATCCCTGCGAACTTCATCCGTAATCTGCCCAAACAAACCATTTAAAATAAATGGTTTTCCTAGATAGATCATGACCATGATTATGATGGATATGGCACCGGAAAACCATACGAGTTGATTTGCTGCATCCCTTGCTTCTTCCATCTGCCTCCTGCCGATATATTGCCCCGCAATGACGGCACCACCGGTAGACAGAGCTGCGAATATGCTAATGAGCAATGCCATGACGAAATCCACCAAAGACACACCCGATACGGCTGATTCCCCGACATGTGCAACCATGATTGAGTCTGCCAAACCTACCAGATATTCCAAAAACTGCTCGATGATAACTGGCAAAAATAATTTGAATAAATCCTGATTCGAAAATAGTTTATTTGTTGCTATAGTTTTCTGCTCCAATCTTGTTCCTCCATTTTATAGACTTTTACCCATTTCATAAGCCTGCTTCATTATTCATTAATTGTGTTTGTCATCAAAATAACCACTTTTATTCTGTAATTTTAATTTTACTTAACCATATAGCGATCTCAGGTTGCGCTGTTTCTACTTTATTGCCCTCAATGGCAAAACCTTCGAGAACAGTTGATTGTGGGCTAAGCTTGGCAATATCCGTAAAGCTTTGCCCCTGACCCCATCCGCCGTGCGTACAAAATGGCACAATGGTCTTTCCGGACAAATCATATTCCGACAAAAATGAGACAATCGGCTGAGGCATTGTCCCGCCCCAAACCGGCGAACCAATAAATATTACATCGTACGATTTGATGTTTTCAATTTTTGTTTTCAATGCGGGTTTATAACCTGATTCTCTTTCTTGCTTTGCTTGCATCACAAGTGCCGCGTAATTGCTTGGGTACAGATTTACGGTCTGGATTTCAAAAATATCGCCACCGACACTTTGGTGAATTTGATTGGCAATTTCGCGCGTATTGCCAGAATGAGAAAAATAAACAATAAAAATTTTTCGTGCCGGTAAAAGCGAGTTTACTTGCTCTGCACTTGCTTTTTCAATATTTACCGGACTATCTTTTTTTGCTAAAAACAGTTGTGCCTGCATACCGAAAATTACAAGTAACACAGTAATTATCGATAATAAAATAAATATTTTTTTCATATGCGCCTCCCGTATGCCTTATCTTGCACTATTACCTTAAAGCCCTTCCGTTCTTCAACCTTCACGTTTACCGCCTTGAATTAGCCTATCACTTGAAGCTAGCTCTAAGTCAAGTACTTTTTTGAAAGAAAAATCCTGAAAATCATTGTGCGTAAGCTCGCGCAACTTCTAAAATTCAGTCTGTCATTATTTATAGCTCCTTCATCAAAATTCTTTTTTTCGCTAAAACAAGTTGCAGTATTATTTCATACTTTATGCTACAACTTTGAGTACACTCAAAGTCAATAGTTTTTTATCCTTCTCAAATTTCAGGCATGTTTAAGACCTCCTACGGTATCCCACCTTAGGAGGTCGCTACTTTCACTTTCCGTATTTAAGGTATCTATATTTTATATTTAACTTTTGTAATTCTTCTAATGCCTCTTGTAAAGAAAAATTCCTGATTTCCCTTTCCACAGACAGCACAGCCGGAAGAGGAATAGGAAGAGGAATAGGGTCAGAGAGGAATAGGGTCAGGCTTGCGTAATACACAAAATTGTGTTATTTTTCACTTTAAATAAAGCAATTTCTTAATAACGCAAGCCTGCCCCCTCATATCCCTAAGATAGGACCGTCACCCCCTTGCCTTAAAGAAATTGTGCCCCCATAAGGTGGTACCCCTGCAACCCTCGTACCTCCCGTAACCCTTCGGCCTTTGCTGGAAAAAGCGTTCCGCAGGAGAAAAACCGGACGGTATTCCGTTAAAAAATCCGTACTGTTTGAGCGTAGCAAGTTTACGGATTTTAGGAATATCGCCCGGTTTTTCAGCTTTTGGAGGCTTAGGGCCTAGACCTTTTGTTACTTTTGGGGCAATGCCAAAAGTAACACCCCTCCCCATAAACAAAAAAATCGCCTAACCCTTACGTCTAGGCGAACAAAGCACCCTCTTGAATCAAAGCTTATTCCTTTATTATCAACGCCACGTACTCGACGTGTGTTTTGCAACTTCGGGGACATTCGTTTATTTATTTGCTGCTTACCTTTTTTGTTTAAGTTGCTTGAGCCGCTCAGCAAAACTAGCTTCAAAGCCATGGGCTGTAGGTTGATAGTAATCTCGATCGCGTAATTTGTCCGGCAGATACTGCTGCTCAACAAAACCTTTTTCATAGTTATGGGGATACAGATAACCCTTGCCGTTGTCAAGCTTATGAGCACCGGCATAATGAGCATCACGAAGGTGCAACGGGATACTGCCATAATCTAACTGGCGAACATCCGCAATCGCTTTGTCAATAGCTACATATGCCGCATTGCTTTTGGGCGCGCAGGCTAAGTAAGTTACAGCCTGGGCTAAGGGAATCCTGCCTTCCGGCATACCGATGAATTGAACAGCCTGCGCTGCCGCCATGGCTACTACCAGCGCTTGCGGGTCGGCATTGCCAATATCTTCTGCTGCACAAATGACCAGTCGGCGGGCAATAAATTTGACATCCTCGCCTGCTTCCAGCATTCGCGCCAGATAATGTAAGGCGGCATTAGGGTCAGAGCCGCGCATACTTTTGATAAAAGCCGAGACTACATCATAGTGATTGTCACCTTTTTTGTCATAAGCCTGCAGTTTTTCTCCGGCAACTGCTTCAATGATCGCTGCCGTTATTTCTTTTGGTTTCCCGGACTCAAGCATTGCTGACGTTTGTTCAAGAATATTAATGGCTGTTCGGGCATCACCACCGGCAATTGCTGTAATCTTAAGCAGGCTATCTTGGCTGCAGGTAATCTCTTCTTGTCCCAAGCCGCGTTCTTTGTCAGTTAGCGTCTGCTGCAATATACCGATAATTTCCTGTTCACCCAGGCGCTTTAACCGTACTACCCGCATTCGCGAAAGTAGCGGCGAATTTACCTCAAAATAGGGGTTTTCTGTGGTCGCTCCAATCAAGATGACAGTACCATTTTCAACATAGGGCAGTAAGACATCTTGCTGGCCCTTATTGAATCGATGAATTTCGTCGACAAATAAAATGGTTCGACGCTGCTGCGTTCGCAGACGTTCTTGGGCACCTTCGACCACTTTCCGAATGTCTGCCGTACCGGCAGCTACCGCATTCAATTTTTCAAAATGGCTGCCTGTTGTTTGGGCAACAATATGAGCTAATGTTGTTTTTCCCGTTCCTGGTGGGCCATACAGAATAATTGACGGTATGTTGTCAGCTTCAATCATTCTCCGTAAAAATTTCCCCGGGCCAAGAATATCTTCCTGGCCTTTGTATTCATCAAGTGTTCTTGGCCGCATTCGAACGGCTAATGGTCTATTATCCTTCAATTGGGGTTCAAATAAATTTTGCGAAAACAAGTCCACACTATCACCCTTTTATTCACTGCGTATGTTCTCCTATAGTATTCCATAAAAAAATGTAAAACTCCTTGATGAAAAATGAATTAAACATAAATAGACCATCACTTCCGGTTATACACCAAAAATGATGGTCTATGCTGTAAATAAAGACACTCAAGCCCCACTATGCCGTATCGTCTCTGTTTTGAACCTGCCCTCGGCAGGTGGGTGCTCGCCTACTTATTTTGTGTGTCCCCTACAACCAAGGGCATACACGCCATAACCAGAGACAGGCTCCCGCAGTAAAAGTGTTGGCTCAAAACATTGACATTCCACGCACACAGCAGGGATATGAGTGCATTTCTTAGCACGCTTTTATAGTATCAAATAAATCACGCAATTGCAATAGTTTCAATATTGGGATATTATTCCACTGCTGGCGTAATCTTATTTTTGGCCACAACAGCAGACTTGATATACAATTCTTTAAGCTGTTTCGAACCGACTTCTGACGGCGCTTGCATCATCATATCGGATGCACTTTGTGTTTTGGGGAAGGCAATAACATCGCGAATGGAGGCACGTTTAGCCATTAGCATAACCAAACGATCTAAACCCAAAGCGATGCCGCCATGAGGTGGAGTACCGAACTCAAAAGCTTCCAGCAGGTAGCCAAATTTATCTACAGCTTCTTCTGGCGTTAAGCCAATAGCTGTAAATACCTTTTCTTGAATGCTGCGATTATAAATACGGAGACTGCCACCACCCAGTTCCATGCCGTTAAGCACAACGTCATAGGCTTTGGCTTTAATTTTGCCTGCATCATTGCCTAAGAACTCTACGTCTTCGTCGCGTGGTGAGGTAAACGGATGGTGCATAGCTACCCAACGCTTGTCTTCTTCATCATATTCAAACATGGGGAAATCGATAACCCACAAGAAGCAGAGTTTATCGGGGTCAATTAAGTTAAGCCGACGGCCCATCTCTAGGCGGAGCTGTCCTAATGCAGCGGCTACAACTTTAGGTTTATCGGCAACAAACAAGATCAAGTCACCAGCTTCAGCTTGCGTGGCAGCTGTCATTTTATCAATCGTATCTTGGCTGAAGAATTTAGTGATCGGTGATTTTAGACCCTCGTCAGTATAGCATATCCAGGCCAGGCCTTTAGCACCATAGGTAGCAACAAAATTGACCAGACCATCAAGTTCGCGGCGCGGGGCATTGGCGTAGCCCTTAACATTAATGGCTTTGACCTGACCACCAGTAGCTAATACGGTATCAAATACTTTGAAACCAGAATCCGCAAAAATACCTGATAAGTCAATTAGTTCCATATCGAAACGAAGATCTGGCTTATCAGAACCGTAGCGGGCCATAGCCTCATCATAGCTTAAGCGAACAAACGGTGTGGGCACATCTGCTCCAATACCTTCTTTAAAGAAATAGGCAATCATTTCTTCGGTGAGGGATAAGATGTCTTCCTGATCAATAAAGGACATTTCAATATCAAGCTGAGTAAACTCAGGCTGACGGTCAGCACGAAGGTCCTCATCACGGAAACAGCGGGCAATTTGGAAATAACGCTCCAGGCCGCCAACCATTAATAATTGTTTATAAATTTGCGGCGATTGGGGCAGCGCATAAAACTTTCCCGGATTTACCCGGCTAGGGACGAGATAGTCTCTGGCGCCTTCCGGCGAACTTTTAGTAAGTATTGGCGTTTCTACTTCGACAAAACTGTGCTTATCTAAAAAATCCCGCATTGATTTGGTTACCCGGTGTCTAAGCATAAGGTCTTGCTGCATTTCCGGACGCCGTAAATCAAGATAACGATATTTCAATCGCAAAATTTCATCAACATCAATGTTGTCTTGAATATAAAAAGGTGGTGTTTTAGCAGTGTTTAATATTTTTAACTCACTGCCAAAAACTTCAATCGTACCTGTAGCCATATTAGGATTAATTGTGCTTTCAGAACGAACCTTTACAACGCCGCGTACTGCGAGTACATATTCATTACGAACATCCTCCGCCTTACTAAAAGCGTCTTTATTAACATCAGGTGAAAATACCACCTGAACAATACCGGAACGGTCACGCAAATCAATAAAAATAAGTCCGCCATGATCACGCCGTCTTGAAACCCACCCACACAGGGTAACTTCCTGTCCGGTATGATCCTGATTCAGAGCATTGCAAGCATGGGTACGTTTCAAACCCTGCATGGTATCAAGTTTACTAGTAACTTCATGCTCAACTGTTTCCATTTGTGCCATTACTTCTCCATCTCCTCTAACATCATCGGTACCAGTGCAGTCCTAGCTATTAGTTCCTGACTGCCTGTCTCCATGTTTTTTAACATTACTTTCTGCGCTGCTAATTCATCTTCGCCAATAAGCGCCACAAATTTAGCGGGATATTTGTTGGCATATTTCATCTGCGCTTTCAAGCTGCGGTTCATAAAATCCATATCGGCAGCAATACCTGCATAGCGAAGTTCTGTTAGTAACTGAAAGGCCACAGCCCGGGCTTCGGTTCCCAAGGGGGCAACAAAAACATCAATGGCAGTATTTATTAACGGCAGTAATGCCTGTTTTTCCAAAGCTAACAGCACTCGCTCAATACCGATAGCAAAGCCGATACCTGGTGTTGGTTGTCCGCCGCATTCGGCAATGAGGCCATCATAGCGTCCACCGCCACACACTGCGCTTTGCGCCCCTAAGGGTGAATACTGAATTTCAAAAGCAGTTTTTGTATAATAATCAAGCCCACGCACTAAACGGGGATTTATCACAAAAGAAATTCCAGCTGCTGTCAGCAATTCTTGTAAGCCGGCAAAATGACTGTCACATTCCTCACACAGGCAGTCAAGCATATGAGGGGCGCCTTGAGAATATTCAGCACAGGTTTCATTTTTACAATCCAGGATACGCATCGGATTACGGTCATAGCGGGACTGGCAATCTGAACATAAATGAGAACGTTTATCCTGGAAAAACTCTTGTAATTTAGCTCGGTACACCGGACGGCACTGTGGGCAGCCAACAGAATTAATCAGTAATTTTAAATCACTTAATCCCAACTTATTGAGGAGTGCTACCGCTAAACTAATGACCTCAGCGTCAATAGCCGGCCCCTGAGCGCCAATCGCTTCAATGCCAAACTGATGGAATTGGCGGTAGCGTCCAGCCTGCGGCCGATCATATCTAAACATCGGGCCAATATAAAATAGCTTCGTGGGTTGAGGTCCGCTATAAAGCTTGTTCTCAAGATACGATCGAACAGCAGACGCCGTATTTTCAGGCCGTAAAGTAATACTGCGTTTAGCTCGATCAGTAAACGTATACATTTCTTTTTCAACAATATCAGTTGTATCCCCGATACCGCGCAGAAAAAGTTCAGTATGTTCAAAGACGGGCGTGCGAATTTCCTGATAAGCAAAATTATTGCATACTTCACGTATTATTTTTTCAACATACTGCCAATGTCCACTGCTGTCAGGCAATATATCTTTGGTCCCCCTGGGGCCGGTTGTCAGCATAATTAATCCTCCTCATGGTCGCCATACAATCTTGAGAGCAAGGTATGTCTTTCGCTCAGATATATATTTAAATTTTTTATGTAGGAACCAACATCTTTGGCGTTATAGGAACTCTGCAATCGCCAATTACTGGGATTTACCGCCTTTGTACCAGCTGCTGGCCCAATGCCGATGATAGTCTGTCTTTCCTCCATAATTTGCATATTATACAGGCAATCGGTATCTGGTTTGGCATAGCCAATGTTTTCAAGATTGCCTGTCATATACTTTTGACGGTATAAATAATAAGGATGCATATTCATATTGGCAGTATAATCTGCCGCGGTCTTAAGCATTGCCTGAGTAATTTCCTCATTAGGCAATGCTTGTCCTGACATCATACCAGAACTTAGTGATTCTTTGAGAATAGAACCACGTTTTAACGCCAAGGTATGGACAGTAATATTTTCTGGATTAAGTAGAGCAATTTGCCGCATCGTATCTTCCATGTCAGCTTGGGTCTCTCCTGGTAGTCCGGCAATGACATCCATATTTACTACAGGTATTCCTGCATGGCGGATTTTAGCGAATACGTCTATTATATCCTGAACAGTATGTCGCCGTCCAATCTGTTTTAACGTTTTATCTTGCATTGTTTGTGGATTTATACTAACTCTGTTTATGCCATATTGCCGTAAAACATCAATTTTTTCATCGTTAATACTGTCAGGACGACCAGCCTCAACGGTAAATTCCCTTGTTTGTGACCCACACAAATCCCGTCTTACCAAGGATAAAAGAGTGGACAAATCGGCTCCGGCCAGACTGGTAGGCGTTCCGCCACCCACATATATATTCTCTACTGATAAATTAAATTTTGCTAGTAAGCTAGCGGTACTTTCAATGTCTTTAGTGATTGCCCGCAAAAAGACCTCAAGTTGTTCGCGCTGCTCTGGCAGCACGTAAGCCGGGAATGAGCAATACAAACAACGGGACGGACAATAAGGTATGCCTACATAGATACTTACCTTTTTTCCTCCTGCAGGTTTATCAGGGGTGGCAATAAACGGACGTTGATGAATGGCTATGCCAGTAACAAGTTCAGCTTTAGCCGGTGTCGCCGCATATTCTTTTATCAGCTTGGCAGTAATTTCTGAATCACTAAGACCTTGATCTAATAATCGATGAACAATTTTTGTCGGTCGAACACCGCGTAGTATCCCCCATGGTCCAGGATTATGGCCAGTTATCTGGCGCATCAGCTTCAATATAGTAAGGCGTACCAGCCGTTTTATAAGTCCTGTTAGGTCTTCCACATCTTTATTTTTCATACTTTCCTGTGGTAATGGACGACGTTCATATTCTGTTAGCTGACTCAGTACGGCGCTGGAATTATAAAAGCTGATGGTTACTTTGACCTCTATTGTATACTCATCAGATATAGCAGCACAGTTTACTAACAAACTATCAGCTTGCAGTTGGCTCACAGGGGCTTCTTCCTGCCAAATGCCTGCTGCAGTAACATTAAATAGTGCCATAGTATCACGTATTGCGGCTAGAACATCAACATTGGTGGCAGTAGTAATCAAAAAATCCTTAATCATTACGTTTCTTCCGGCATTCCTGACAATATCCATAAAACTTTACTTGATGATCTACGATAGTAAAATTGCTGCTTTGGGCGATAATGTTTTCCAGGTCTTCCATTAAATCATCCGCAAATTCAATTACCCTGCCACAGGTAAGACAAATAAGATGATGATGATGATGATGGCTGTTGGTTTCATTAATTTCATAGCGACTGCGTCCATCGCCAAAATCTATTTTTTGTAGGATTTCAAGTTCACTTAATAATTCAAGGGTCCGATATACGGTGGCCAAACCAATATCATTTGCTTGCTGACGCACAATGTTGTGAACGTCTTCAGCACTTAAATGTTTATCGCGATTATTGATAAACACCTGTAAAATGAATTGGCGTTGTGGCGTAAGCTTATAATCGCGGTCTTTAAACTTCTGGCGTAAGTTAGATAAGTCAAAATTCATACATTTCACCTGTCTTTTTTATCATCATCAAGATACCAAAGGTGGCGAAGCAGCACTTTCAGGAGCGCTGCAACCGGTACTGCTAAAATCATGCCTGGAATACCATAGAATTGGCCGCCAATTAGCAAACTTATAATAATTAGCGAAGGGTGCAAATCAATCGTATGCCCCATAATATTAGGAACAATGATGTTATTTTCAATTTGATGAATGAGTAAATAAAAAGCAGCTACTTTAATTGCCAGCACCGGTGATACCAAAGAAGCCAATAATAGGGCTGGAATAGAGCCAATGATGGGACCAATGATCGGAATGGCTTCTGTCAGTGTGGCCAAAAGTCCTAAAACTAAGGGATAATCCACTTTTAGAAAGTACATGCCGCTAAATACCAACAGACCAATTATTATACTGATAACAACTTGTCCTCTGATATAGTTACTTACAACAGCTGCCATTTCCTCGATTATGGTAATAACTCGTTGGTGTATGGAGCTAGGAAAAAGTGTAACAACACTTTCCTTAAGACTTCGCCAGTCTTTCAGAAAATAGTAAGTAAGCACAGGGACAATTACCAGCTCTATGACTTGTGTTGCAAAAGAAAATACCGTATTAATGGCATTACGGGCCAAACTTACCGCATAGGTAGCCGCTCCACCTAGTCCATTCTCAATAATTTGGCGGAAATTATCAGGTATTTGTGCCAAATCTGCCTGTTGTTGTATCAGCATAATCAGGCTTTGGATTTTGGTCACAAGTCGGGGCAAATCGCCAACAAACTTATTAAATTCATTGATAAATGGAAACAAAACAAAAGTTGTTATTAACGCCAGCAGAAGACCTGTCAGGAGAAATACTACTAGGATGGCAATTCCACGAGGTAAATGAACCTGCTTTGTCCCCAAGGGGATGGCAACTACGGCATTAACAAAAGGATTAAGCACAAAGGTCACAATAATCGCTAGAATGAGGGGAAGAAAAATAGGTGTTATTTGACTAAAAATATAGCAGCCTACTAGCAAAATAATGATTTTTATTACCACTGCAGGTGATTTAATCATAGTCATAATCCCCTTACTGAATAAAGGGGTTATGACTTCGCTCCCAGCCAATGCTGGTTTCCGGCCCATGACCTGGCAATACTCTTACTGCATCCTCAAGCTTCATCAATTGACTTTTAATACTGTTGATGAGCTGACTAGAAGAACCGCCAGGAAAATCACTCCGGCCAATTGACTCAGCAAACAAGGTATCACCTGCAAGCAACACTTTATCAGTCAAAAGACATATCCCGCCAGGAGTATGTCCGGGCGTATGCAAGGTACTAAATTCAATATTACCAATAGTGATTGTATCGCCAGCTTTGAGTAAGCGGTCAGCTGGCCGGCAACTAAAACTACCACTAAGATATATAGAAAGATTAAGCTGCGGATTTGTTAACATATCGGCATCTTCCTGATGAATTAGGACTTTGGCACCAGTTGCCTGCTGAACAGCATCATTAGCGGCAATATGATCAGCGTGGCCATGGGTATTGATAATATAATCAACAGTAAGCTTGGCCTTGTTAATTTCAGCAAGGATAGCTGCCGCACTTCCACCAGGATCAATCACACCTGCTTGTAAGGTTTGCTCACAGTATACTATGTAACAGTTAGTCCCAAGCTGGCCTACGCCCAATTGAATTATTTTCATAACATCACTCTCCTATTAAAACTGCCGCTTACTATCTAGCAGCATTGTTACTGGTCCATGATTAGTCAAACGCACGATCATTTCAGCTTGAAACTGTCCGCAGGCTACCGCTATCCCCATGTTACGGCACAATTGCACAAAAGTTTCATAAAGTACAACTGCAGTTTGGGGCGGGGCGGCAGTATCAAAACTGGGGCGGCGTCCTTTACGGCAATCGCCGTATAAAGTAAACTGAGAAACTACTAGCAAGTCCCCACTTATATCTTTTAGAGATAGATTCATTTTTCCCGCATTATCCGAAAAAATCCGTAAATTTACAATTTTTTCCGCAAGGTAATTAACATCTGTTTCTGTATCTTCCTGACCTATCCCTAAAAAAACAGTTAAGCCTGTCCCAATCGCAGCAATTTCGTCCTCAGCTACCGTTACGCTGGCGCAATCGGTTAATTGAACAACAGCCCTCATTAGACTCCTCCTAAAGCTTGAGTAGTGCGATGCACATTATAAACATCTGGAATCCGACGCATTTTATTGATAATGTGCTCCAACTGGCTTAGGTTTCCAATATCAATATCCATATTAATGGTGGCGGTTTTATTTTTATGTACCCGGGCATTTAGAGAACCAACATTAATTTTTGCATCTGCCGCCACCATCATGACGTCAGAAAGCAGGTTGTGGCGATCCATGCCGGTGATCTCAATAGACACCCGATAAAGCGTATCACCGGGAATATCCCAGTTGACTTCAATCATACGTTCATATTCTTCCTGATTGTTCAGGATATTGAGGCAATCAGCACGATGTACAGACACCCCCCGGCCTCTGGTAATATAACCTACAATGATATCACCAGGCAATGGATTACAGCAGCGTGCTAATCTGACCATAAGTCCTGCTTCGCCTTTAACTAAGATGCCATGGCTGACTTTGTTCTTGAGTCGTTTCGGTTTAAGTTCAGCCAGCATAGCTGAAACGTCAGGTGTCGTCGAACTTTTTAATTCTTTTTTATATAATTCGATCAGCTTTGCTATTACTCCATGTAAGGTAACTCCGCCATACCCCAAGCCTTCAAATAGGTCATCTTCACTTGAAATACTTAATTTTTTGGCAATCTCATTTAGACGATCACCTTTTACAAGCTCACGCCATTCATAGCCGAGCTTTTTACTCTCGCGTTCAATCATCTCTCGGCCTTTGGCAATATTTTCTTCCCGTTTTTCTTTCTTAAACCATTGACGAATTTTATTTCTTGTTTCCGATGATCCAATAATATTCAGCCAGTCACGACTCGGTCCATTACCTTGCTTGGCGGTAATGATTTCAACAATATCACCATTAGTAAGCTTATATTCTAATGGCACAAGTTTACCGTTAACTTTGGCACCAACACAGCGATGGCCTACATCGGTGTGGATGCGATAGGCAAAATCAATCGGAATCGATCCGGCAGGTAAATCAAGAACATCGCCGCGGGGTGTAAAAACAAACACTTCATCGGCAAAAACATCCATTTTTACCGTCTCGATGAATTCGCGTGGATCGCGCAAATCGCGATGCCATTCTAAAAGTTGCCTAAGCCAAGCCAATTTTTGATCTGTATCTTTGTGGGCAGTTTTACTGCCTTCCTTGTAACGCCAGTGAGCAGCAATACCATATTCAGAAATCCGGTGCATATCACGCGTCCGGATTTGAATCTCGAGTGGTTGTCCGGATTGTCCAATAACCGTAGTATGCAGTGACTGATAGCCGTTAGATTTCGGCATAGCAATATAATCCTTAAATCTGCCAGGTAGAGGCTTCCATAAGGTGTGAACTGTGCCTAATGCTCCATAACAGTCTTTTAATGAATCAACAACAATGCGGATGGCTGACAAATCATAAATCTCACTGACATCCTGTTTGTGGTTTTTTTTCATCTTCTTATAGATACTGTAAAAGTGTTTGGGCCGCCCTTGGATTTCAGCAGATATGCCAACAGATTCAAGACGTTCTTCCATCAGCGCGATGGCGTCTGTAATAATCTTCTCACGTTCTTTACGTTTTTGTTTTACCTGTTCCACAAGCCGATAGTATTTTTCTGGTTCTAAGAATCGGAAAGACAGATCCTCTAATTCCCACTTTACGTTGGAAATCCCTAAGCGGTGCGCCAGTGGCGCAAATATTTCCAATGTTTCACGAGAAATTTCCGCCTGTTTATGTGGAGCCATATATTTAAGAGTTCGCATGTTATGCAGTCTGTCCGCAAGCTTTATTAATACGACCCGAATATCTTTAGCCATAGCTAGAAACATCTTACGATAGTTTTCTAACTGTTGCTCTTCTTTAGATTTATACTCAATTCGATTTAATTTAGTGACTCCATCGACAAGCATGGCAATTTCCTTACCAAAATCTTTTTCCAATTGCTCTAAGGTAACTGTCGTATCCTCTACTACGTCATGAAGCAAGCTGGCACTAATTGTGACAGCGTCAATTTGTAAATCAGCCAGGATAGTAGCAACCCCGATTGGATGACAGATATATGCTTCTCCTGATACCCTAAGTTGACCATCATGAGCACTATAAGCGAGTTGATAAGCTTTATTAACCAATTGTAATGGCGCGTCTGGCTGGTAAGTTTTAATTTTGGCTATTATATTTTCTATATTTGGCTTATTCTTTTTTATAACCTCTATATCGTTGTTGCTCATGACTCACCTCTTACACTAGTGCTGTTATAAAGTTCGACTTAGCTTAACTAACTATACTGACTCAAGTACTCTTCACGCATTTTTATACTTTCCTGAAAAGCAGGAGAGTTGGTTAGATCAAGCTTTATAAGTGGTGATGGAGTAAGGTGAATAGTAAAAGTGTCTTGCTCTTTTGGCTCTTTTGTCAGTAAATCTAATTCAGCTAAAATAGTTAGAGCCATAGTAAGAACAGTCTCTGATAAAACCGCATTATAGTTGCTCGAAATCTTATTTAAGATAGTTTGCAAAGAAAAATCATATTGTCCTAATTTATTATATTCTTTTAAAGTTAAATATACCTGCGCAACACAGGTACGGTCAGGGGCAATTCTATTTAGCGCGGCTTGTGTCTGGCTATCTGGCGATTGGCGTACATCATGAGCAATCAATTGTACGTTTTTTTGTCCCTGCCACTCATTGTATTTGGGAACAAATACTAAATCTATGGCTTTATCACAGGTAAGGAGTGGCGACAGCTCGGCCATATTCCAGGCAACCACATCCTTAACTGCAGCATTTTTCAATTTGAGTTTCAAATGGCGACTTTGCTGTCCGATGAGACGTTTTTCTTTCATCTCAATGTTATGACAAGCAAATACTGGACTGGGATTACCAAATCCATAAGGTTCAAGACTAGCCAATTGTTCAAGAAACGGAGCACTGATCTCTTCCAGGGGCAATATAGAATCAATGGTAAGAACAGGTACATAATCGGCTGCAGATAATGTTTCGGCGGCTAAGGAATTTAGCCGTTCTCGCAATAATGGTATGTTTGGTAGTGGTATGGACAATCCTGCTGCCTGGCGATGCCCCCCAAACTGAGTTAATAGATCAGAACAAGCAGTTAATGCCGTATAAATGTCAAAGGCAGGTATACTTCGACAAGAGCCCTTGCCAACTCCCTCATGGATACTAATCATAATTACCGGTTTATAATATTTGTCCACTAACCGGGAAGCTACAATGCCAATTACACCAGAATGCCATTCTTCGCCAGCTAGTACCAGCACCTTGGCTGCACCTACATCTACCGTTTCAAGCTGTTCTTCCGCTTTTGCCAAAATGCTCTTTTCTATATTTTGGCGGACTAAATTTTCCCCATCTAGCAAGTTTGCCAATTCGTGGGCATAATTAGCATCGTTAGTAATTAGCAGTTCCACTCCGGCAGTGGCCTGACTAATACGTCCTACAGCGTTAAGACGCGGCGCAATGACAAAACCGATACTGCCGCTGTCAATAACCTTGCCGCGTAAGCCGCATACCTCAAGCAAAGCTTTTATTCCTAAATTATCAGTAGTTTGCAACTGTTTTAGACCTAGTTTCACCAAGACGCGGTTTTCTCCGGTAAGTGGTACAATATCAGCAACGGTACCGATAGCTACAATATCAAGGTACTCAAAAAATTCGGTTTCAAGTCCGTAATAATGTTGCCATAACCCCTGACATAACTTAAAGGCTACACCAACACCGGCCAAATTTTTTTCAGGATATAAACATCCCGGTTGTTTGGGATTAATTATGGCCACAGCAAGGGGGAGTTCAGCTGGCGGTTGATGGTGATCGGTTATAATAATAGCAAGCTGATCGCCGATAGCCGCAATCTCCTTAATGGCACTAATGCCACAGTCAACGGTAATGACTAATTTTGTCCCAGTATCTATTAGGTTATGTAAAGCCACGGGATTAAGCCCGTACCCCTCACTTTGCCTGTCGGGGATATAAAACTCAACATTAGCATTGAGTCTGGTTAACGTCTTGTAAACGGTAGCGCAAGCGGTAATTCCATCTACGTCATAATCACCATAAATGGTAATTTTTTCCTGTACTTCAATAGCTTGAACAATTCTCTTAATAGCATCTCTCATACCTTTTAGTGCATACGGATCGACAAAATGTTCAGCGCCAGCGTATAAGTATTCGTCTGCTGCCTGTTCATTAGTAATGCCACGATTTATTAGTGCCTGCGCAATATACTCAGATATGTTAAGTTTCTGGCTGAGCTCGTTTGCCAATTGATGCCTAGCGGGAAACAATCTCCACTTTTTTTTTAGCTTAGCCATAATAAAGTTTATAGACCTCCATAACAATGTACTAGAAACAATTGTAGTATACAGTGTAATTTTTTGCAACTTTACCTGAATTTTTCTCAGTTTTCCTGAGTTTTTATTTGGGTTCCCCTCATCATTGTGATCACACCCATAAAAAAAATATATATTGGATTATTATTCTCGCAAAAAGTTCAATATTCCTTTAATATCAGCGGGTTGCAAAATAAAACTTACAGTGAACTCGTTTAGCAAAGCTGAAGTCACGCCGCCTATAGGCGGGAGTCTTATTCATCGACTACCAATAAATAAAGAAACCTCGGCTTCTGCCAAGACTTTATGACAGCAAAAGCCAAGGTTGCTTTATCCTGTTTTTAAGAAGTTATCTTTCAAACACCCGTTATCGAAATATGTACAGATGGATAATGACGATCATCGTAACTCCACAAATAAATCTAAAAACAGCCACGCCGACCAGTCGGAGCAGTCCTTGGTATACTGTATCACTATGTGGCAAAAGTGTTTTACCGGCAACTAATTCCCATAGTAAGAGCCCGAGAACAGATCCGAACAGGGCATCGCTTGCCAGTATACCGCCAAAATGACACACTGGACTATTGATGCTAAAATCGCGTGAAACCGGTAAGTTTTCAGTCAAGTAGATTCTTAATATTCTTCCGCCTAGCTCGCTTAGTAGGGAAAGTAGTATCAATAACTCAATTGTTTCTGGAGTAAAGGTCACGAAATCAGTTAATAAACCATAAATGACAGCCCCCAGCAGGATGATCAGCGTTCCCGAAAGCTTTACTGACATTGTACAAAAAAGACCTATCATTATAACGAATGTTACTAAAAATTCGACCCACAAAAGGCAATTACCCCGTTTCGCCTGAATAGTACTGCTACTACTATTATTGTAACTTGTTATCTCCTTGTTTATGTAGAAAGTAAGCGATCCAACCAATGAAAACAATCATCAGTAAACCTGTTACACTCATAATCATGAGAATTAATTCTAAGCTGATAAAGCTGCCGCACCATACTAATAGTCCTGCTAAGATTAGCGCTGAGCTAAAATGCAGTCTTGTGATTATACTGAGTTGTTTAGCATTGACCAGCATGGCTGGAACCATAGTATTGAGTAATATACATACCAATATACTATTAAACCCAGCTGCAAGCCATGATCCAAAAACCTGATTGGCAACAATCGGCAAAGGCATAAATCCGTATCCTCCACCCCGTAAGGCTATATGTGCCAGTAGCAAAGTAAAAAGCCCCTCAAGAAATTTAGCTAGCACTGCTAAATAAATGCCTGCGTAGTTTTTGTGGGCAAAATAAGTTCCCGCTTCTACTACCAGTATTGAGCGCATGCCACCAGCATTATAGCCAATAAGAGCTAATACCAGCGTCCAACTGATATCGTCAAGTGATAGCAAATTAGTAAAGGCTGTTGTTGTGAAGGTATCCAGTAGCATAAACACCATAACACCTATTGCCGGAATAAGTAAGAGTGCCACATAGTTAGATATTATCAGTAGTTCCCGGCCATAATCAGCAGCCAACAAGCAACATGCCATTATACAGACAGGAACAGTCAATATATAGGGGACGCCGGTCAGGTGCTCTAGTAATTGTCCGGCAAAATAACCACCGGTTAATGCACTGGCTGGCAGTGATACAGCCAATATTGCCAGCGCCAGCAGTAGTTTACCGCGTAACCCCAATAGCCGTTTGACCACTGCTGTCAATTCGTGTCCGCTTTTTGCGCCTATCCAGGCCGACGTACCGGCTACAATCGAGCCGAATATCATATAGGCTAAAAATACTGTAGAATAAATACCTTGGCCGATTAGTGAAGCCATGGCTGGAACAACAGCTACATTATCGCCAGCGATATGAACAAGTGCCAACGATAGTGCCGGTAGGATAACTCCCATATATATATCGCCCCCTGCCTGCTTATAGGATATTGCAGCAGAAGCTTAATGGTGCAAAAAAGCCTGAAGCTATTTGCTTCAGGCTAAGAAACTATTTTGCACCTTTGATTCGTTGTTCCATACGGCGTTTATCGTCGTATTCCCTCCAGGTCACCCAGATTTGGCTGGCATTAAATATTGATGAATAGGCACCACTGGCAAAACCGATCAACAGCGCCAGCGAGAAGTTCTTGGTAGTCTCGCCGCCAAACACATAAAGCGCGACAGTTGCAAAGAGTACAGTAAGAACGGTGTAAACCGAACGGGTCATTGTTTGCCAGATGCTGCGATTAACAAGTTCTGCAAGTCCATCGCTTTTCTTATAAGTTTTCAGGTTTTCTCTGATCCGGTCAAAAATAACAATGGTATCGTTAATTGAATAGCCGATAATTGTCAAAATTGCGGCCACAAAAGTAGAGTCAATCTCCTTTTGCAAAATAGAAAATATACCTATAACAACCAATACATCGTGCACAAGGGCGGCAATACCGGCAACGGCAAATCTAAACTCAAACCGGTAGGTAATATAGACAATTTCAAGCACCCAGGATATTAAAAGCGCGAGCACAGCCTGTTGTGCTAGTTCTGCGCCAATTACGGCACCGACCTTTTCGGCTCTCAAAACCTCAAAGGCACCCAGCTTTGTCTCTAAGCCTTTAAGTACATTGCGGCGTTCCTCTTCATTGAGCACATGAGACCGAATTAATACATTGTTGGACTTATCTTCCTGGCCTGTTAAAGCCAGTTGAATGGTACTACCTTCTAATTGATAATCTTTAAGTACCTCTCTTATTTCACTTACTGCCACCGGACGGGCAAATTTTAGATCAATCAACGTGCCGCCGGTAAAGTCAATGCCTAAATTAAGGCCTTGCGTCGCCATAGATATCAAGCCAGGGATTATGATGAGCGCAGAGAGCAGAAACCACCAATAGCGTTTAGCAACAATATCAAATTTCATGTTTTTCTCCCCCATAAGCCCCGTAAAACTTGCCATTTTTAAGTACATTGGCGTTAAT
>Ga0316604_10001073_pt1 | contig 26370 bp, 20 predicted proteins | sample OWC_soil_day20_C_FD_207650 | JGI IMG/M metagenome (GOLD analysis project Ga0316604, IMG submission 207650) | Wetland soil microbial communities from Old Woman Creek delta, Ohio, United States - OWC_soil_day20_CT | ecosystem: Environmental > Terrestrial > Soil > Wetlands | place: USA: Ohio...
TGGCTGCGTTATGCAAAGATTCGTGGCGGCTTTTGTACAATGTTCCAGTTTGGCGAGAGTTCTAAAATAGTTTAACTGGTAAAGATTCATGCGCCTCTCCTTTAATCAATTACTATTCATTGACCTAAACTTTACCAAGGTGACACAAACGCTATTTATACTCTTTATGAAGAGTATATCCCATCTCGATTTGCCCCGTCAAGTGGAGTTGGCGAACGAGCTTGCCCAACAACAACCGGTAGGAAAAAACGTTTTTACCCCCCATAGAATTTCTTACTGGTTCCTAATTTTCTTTGCCAGTTCTTCCAGCTTGGCAGCTCTTTGCTCGGTTGCCGGATGCGTGCTGAACAAGCTCATCATCCAACCGCCCGCTTTGCTTAGCGGGTTAACAATGAACATATGGGACGTTGCCGGTGTAGCTTGTTCCATTACCCCATGACGGGCATAATATTCGATTTTCCGTAACGCACTGGCAAGAGCTAAAGGATTATTGCACATCAGTCCGCCGGTTTCATCCGCCTGGTATTCTCTTGAACGCGAAATTCCCAACTGGATAAGCGTTGCAGCTAACGGTGCGAGAACAATCAAAAATACAAACTCAATCATTCCGGCAATACCGCCGTTATCTTCATCATCACTCCGCCCGCCGCCAAATATGGCAGCCCACTGCGCCATGTTGGCAATCATGGTAATTACACCGGCAACCGTAGCAACGATCGTGCTGATGAGCGTATCACGGTTTTTGATATGCGCAAGTTCATGAGCGACAACGCCTTCAAGTTCCTCATAATTCAAAGTTCTCATGATCCCGGTGGTAACAGCAACCGCACCATGTTCCGGATCCCGTCCGGTTGCGAACGCGTTCGGCGTATTGGTTTCCATGATAAGTACCCTGGGCATTGGCATATTCGCTTTTTTTGCCAGACCGGCAACCATCCGGACTAACTCCGGCGCCTCATTCTCCGAAACTTGTTTTGCGCCGTACATACTGAGGACAATCTTATCACTGTACCAATAACTCACAAAATTCATCAGTATGGATACAACAAACATGATCATCATCCCTTTGGCGCCGCCAAAGAAACTGCCTGCCGCTAGTAATAAACCGGTTAATGCCGCTAATAAAACCGTTGTTTTTAAGCTATTCATTTCTATTCAACCTCCATTATATTTTTATTGTAATTTTGAAGTATCACATTACCCCATCGTATTTAAACGAAAATGTCATCAGCCTCCTTGATAGGTACGTCGTATAAATATATGCAAAAAACGAGACCACAGGTATGAACATTGCTCAAACCTTAGGTCTCGCTAATTGGTTTTACCAACGGTAGTGCCAGGCGCTTTTAACGCCGGTTGTTGACACTAGCCTAGTAAGCTACTCCCCTAGGGGATTATTCGATTGTAAGATAATTATACTGAAATGCCGATTTGGTGTCAAGATGATTCGCCTTTCAGATAATTCGACGAGAATGTAAATGATACAGTAAAAAAGTTCTAAATCGACTACATTCATTTACGAGTATATGGAAAATATTTCGCATCCTCATCTTTTATATGGCCAATGATAACATCATCGGTTATAAACGGAAGAAATGCGGATAATTTCAGTTCTTTTTTCTGATATGCTTCCTTACGCTTTGATGCTTCGGCAAGCAGCGTTTTATGAATGATGAAATGTCTTTGTTGATCCGGATATCCCATATTAAACAGAATATGATTTTCATAATTAAAATGCTGCTCTACGCGTTGTAACAATACATCCAATTGGCTGTCAACTTTTTCAAACTCTGCATTGGAAAGCGAATAATAAATCAGGCGATTGGTCAACTCAATCAGTTCCCGGTGCTGGTCATCAATAATTTTATTGCCGCTCTCCCATTCTTTGCTCCAGTGAAGTTCTATGGACGCAACAGGCAACTGCACTTGTTCCTCGGAACCAACGACACGGTTCCGGCCGCCTTTTTTGGCACGATACAGAGCTTCATCTGCGCGTTGAAGCCAACTATCAAACGTTTCTTCCTTGATTCGTTCGGCAACACCAAAACTAGCCGTATAACGGCCAACGACAGGATGGGTATTTTGATCCAAGGTTTCCCGGATTTTTTCTGCAACTCGAAGCGCACCATGAATACCGGTTTCCGGCATCAGTATAACAAATTCTTCCCCGCCCAACCTGGCGAGAATATCTGGTTTGCGTATTATGCGGCCGACTATTGCCGCAGTCTCTTTCAATACTTCATCACCAACCAAATGACCCCACGTGTCGTTTATGCGTTTAAAATTATCCAAATCGAGGATAATCATCGACAACGGCTCATTGTAGCGCTCAGACCTTTCCGCTTCTTCTGCTATTTTTTGATAAAAGTAATGCCTGTTAAACAAACCGGTTAATTCGTCCGTAACAGCAAGAAGCTGCAAGGCCTCATTCTTTTTCTTTAATATTTCGGTCAGCATAATCAGGTCATCATTGTTTTCATTCAATTGTATTTCCATATTTCTCTTTTCGGTCACATCTCTTCCGGCAGCATAGATATATTTCCCATGCTGCACGGCGTTCCATTCGATATAACGGTCAGTGCCGTCTTTGCACTGAAACCTGGTTACTAAATGCTTAATCGGCTTTTGCGCCGCCAAATCTTTCATCGCATCATTTATAGCAGCTATCTCATCACCGTGAACCAAGTCCAATATATTCATTCCAACAAGTTCTTCAATCGCATAGCCCAAAATATGTTCAAACGCTTTGTTGACTTTTATATAATTTCCTTCAGTATCGCACACATACAGCAAATCCAGATTGGTTGCGAAAAAACTTTCAATTTCCTGTTCCTGCAAATATTCCGTCGTGATATCATAAAATATGCAGGCGAAGATATCCTTCCGTAATGGAAATACCGTAATGCGCATCCATTTTTGCGCCAAGGGATGGAATAATTCAACACTCACTAATTTATTGTTCATCATCACATCCTGAACCACTTTATTCCATCGATCTTCTTCCGCCCAATCCGCAACGACTACTTCTTTAAATCGTTTACCAACCACGGCGGAAGCTGTAACCTTCATCATATCTTCGTACGCTTTGTTTATTTTTAAATATTCATAGTCGTAAGGAATACCTTGCTCATTCAGCATAACCCGATGATACGAATATGCTATTGGGGATTTTTCAAAGAACTCCGTGCAATATTGTTCTTTCATATTCTCTCCCCCTAACCATGATTGAGGCGTACCAGAGCATAAAAAAGTTCTTATTTATATTTTATCAGAATATTGCAAATAAGTATCCTATAATTAATACTGAGTTAATTTTCGATTGTTTCAATCATACCCTGGGCTGGTAAACTAGCCCCATAAAACAAAAAAAGAATCATAAATCAATCAACCGACCTTCGGCAGGTCGGTTGATTGATTTATTTGCCAATTTTCCCTGTCTGTTTGCCATCTGTCAAAAATTACGCATGCAACGGTTTGCAAATGATTTCTTTAATGTACGTATCAAACAGATTAATGGCATGCGCCGGACGAATGATGACCGCAGTATCCGCACCCTTGCCACTTCCAGCAACAACAACAATATCTTTGCCATAGGGAATGAATCCGCCGTCAAGCGCCATGATCGAAATTTCCACGCAAACCTTGACGCCTTGCCCCAACATCCGCAGGCTGTGCGCGACAATTTCCACCGGATAAGCGCCGCTAAAGCGGCGGCTGATCGCACGTTCTGCGCCTGATAATACGTGAGCGGCTGCGTAAACCTCAACCCCTATATTCCTGAGCCGGTCGCGCGCTTCCTTTGCCATTTCATTGACGCCCGGCTCAGAAGTCCCATACGCATGCGAAACACAAACAACCTGTTGTCCAGCCGCCTGTTCCGCTAATTTGAGCGCAGTGTCGCCGCTCGTCGAGGCAACAACAATGTATGAAATCCCCTTTTCTTTGGCCGCCGTTAGGGCAGCCGTGATCGTTGCATCCGTATTTTGCGGCCCGGCTTCTTCCCAATACACAATCAATCACACTCCCATCCTAAAATTAGAAATATTATTGTTTGAAAAACCGGATGACCAGCAGCAACACAATCGCCCCGATCGTTGCCATAACAATCTTGCCGATTGTGCCATGCGCGGTCAAGCCTAAAAATCCAAACAAATAGCCGCCAAGGAATGAACCGATAACACCAACGACCAGATCGCCAAAAAGGCCAAATCCCGAACCTTTCAACACATGTCCAGCCAACCAACCGGCGATGATACCAATAATGAGAAACCAAAGCATACTCGTTCCCTCCTCTTTGACTGACCTTGTCCTTTCAAGTAGAAAAATGATAGAAACAGGAACAGAACTTTTCTTTCATCTAACGGGAACCAGACGGCTGGAAATCCGCCAATTTTCTTTGCACATATTCCCATACCGGTTTGTCAGGATGAGGAGCGGTTTCCTTGACTACAACATTGCTGTACGCACCGGCCAATCTCCTCAGGCTGTTGACAACAGCCGGGTGGCGGTAAATATTTCCCGCTTGGTAAGCCGGTATATCCGGCGCCGTTTGGCGCGGCCGCCAAATACGATCCACAAAAAACCGGTTGCCCCATGCGCGAATGTTGACGAGGCTGCGCACCCCTTTATCCAATTGATATAAGTAAGCCGGCATCAGTTTCTCCCGGTTATATTGAAGCCATGCGTAAGCAAATAACTCATGGGCTAATAGGCTTGCCGAAGCAAAAACAGCGCCATACTCCGGCTGCGTAATATATCCTCTATTTGGCCCCCAAAAAGTAATTACCGAGCGGCCGGAAGATATTGCCAATCGCAATTTTGTTTTTATTTCCGGGATCTCGTTGATTTCTTCATACAAAGCCAAAAAATTGACACCTGCCGAATGGAGCGTTTGCCGGCTGTCTTCTCTAAGAAAACCAACAGCCAGCTTAAATCCCGACGTGATGTCACTAAAAATATGGGACGAAACACGGGGCAGATAGATTATATGATCCACTTCGTTTACAACGTTCGTGATATAAACCGGTTCTTTCCAGTGATGCAGGCCGACAGGACACGCGGCAATATAACTGTCATAACCCCTCTCTTCAAAGAAGCAGGGTTCTGCTCCACTGTTTTCAATAACTGAAAGGAGCCCAGCAGAAGCACAGCACGCACGGCTTGATCCTCTTTGGACATCTTTTGTCCAATAAACACTGCTCACCCCGGATTGATCGCCCACTAAAACTTTCCCTGCCCCGCGTTCACGAAGGATCTGCACTAAGCACTCGACCGTCCAGGGATCGGAAACGGCCGGATAAGGCTGGCCTGAATTCAAAGACAATTTCACAAGCACCGTATCGCCCGGGGAAAGCCAGGAAAAGTCGGTTGCTTGCTCAATCATCTGCTGGAATACTTTTTTATCAGGCGCTGTATCTTTTTTCAGCCAAGCAACGCTGACAGACGGTTGTAACCCGTGCCGTGCCAATTTGACAGCCGTGTCCATGCCATTTCCTCCTTTTACCAAACGGGCAACATTCCGTATCGCACGAATAGGTTCCGGCATGATTCCTTGGTTTAAAACAAGAAAAGGGCAGGAAGTCTCTTTTACGAAAAAACTTCATGCCCTTTCAGTTAAATTAGCCCGTATGCCTGCATTTCTTTACGCAGAAGCGCGAGGTTGCCTTCAGAAATTTCCGTAAGCGGCAGCCTGCATGGACCGGCTTTGAAGCCCATAAGGTTTACCGCAGTCTTGACCGGGATAGGGTTGACTTCGGTAAACAAGGCTTTTATGAGATCCAGCGTCTGCAATTGCATTTTAATCGCGCCGTTTATGTCTCCTTGGAAAAAGTTCATCACCATATCATGGGTATCCCGCGGGATGATATTGGCCAAAACAGAAATAACGCCTTTGCCGCCGAGCGACAGTACCGGCAACACCACGGGATCATCACCGGAGTACACGGAAAAATCCGGACCGCACAAATTGACTATATCGCCAACCTGCCCTAGGTTGCACTCTTTAATCGCAATAATGTTATCGATTTCCGATAACAGCTTGACCGTCTCCGGATTTATATTCATATTGGTCCTGCTCGGCACGTTATACAAAATCATCGGGACTTTGACGCTGTCGGCTATCAGCTTGAAATGCTGATACAAACCCTTCTGCGTGGCTTTATTGTAGTAGGGGGTAACGGATAATATCCCGTCAACACCAACCGCTTCCGCTTCTTTCGATAGCTCGATTGCATGCCGGGTATCATTGCTGCCGGTACCGCCAATAACCGGTACCCGCTTATTTACGGCATCAACTGCAAACTTAATGACTTCAATATGTTCTTTATCCGGCATCGTAGAAGCTTCGCCGGTAGTACCACAAACAACAATTGCATCGGTACCGTTTTCAATTTGGAACTCAATAAATTCCGCTAACGCCGGATAATTAACCCCTTCCTCCGTAAAGGGAGTTACAATCGCTGTTGCTGAACCGATAAAGAGTGGTTCTCTCATAAATTACACCGCCTTTTGAAATTTGTCCTATGGACATAGCTATGATATTCTTTATTTTCCTCTTCCAACGAATACTTCCTGCTTTTCTAAGAAATATTCTTCCACCTCCGGTTTCCCCTTGCTAAAGCATACCAGAACAACAGCATACCCGGCTTCATGGCAGGACGTTACGCCCAGCGTTCGTTATCCCGCAATAAATCCAAACCTGAAACACACAAGTATTCTTCGCCGTTCCCGGCCTTCTTTCCTCCGCCAATAACCAAGTTGCAGTAAATATAACGATAAAAATACGAGCCCTATTGCCGAAAATATTCATTTCAGGCAATAGGGCTGTTTGTTTTCCATCGGCAGTTTTCATACAACAGCGAACTATGCTTAAACGCCATCAGGAATTTTATCCGCCATCAGATGCCGCAAATTAATGGTTTCACCGTCGACCGCAAAGGTACCGTCACCGTTAGCATGGAATGTACGCCGTTCCTTCCGATCCTTGTCAATCCATGCCCGAACGCCCCGCAGCAAAAAGATACCCGGATCTTCCAGATAACCGGTTACCTGGCATTCCAGGCAGGCAAGACATTCCGCAACCAGCGGCGCACTCACAACACTTGCCGGCAATGGCGTTAGTTCAAATGCTTCAAATTTATCAACGCTTGTGCCGGAACAGTCACCAATACGGACCACTTTTTCCGCAATATCAATAGTCGGAACTGCCAACACACATTCTTTTTTCTGCATCAAAGCATTGAACGAGTAATTCCACGGACCGGTGGTAAGGGCGATACACGGAGTAAAATCGGTCACCATGTGCCAGGAAATCGTCATAAGGTTATTTTTCCGCCCATCGTTTGTTGTGACCAAAATAACCGGCCCTGGCTCAAACAACATAAATGCTTTGGGGAGCGGTAATTCCATGAAAGCCATAATGATCGACCATCCTTTCACTTCATTATTTCTCTGCCGCCTGTCTCAAATAATCATTTATTGCCAATTTCTATGTACCTTTCGCAAAGTATTGTGTTAAGATTAAACCAATGTTATTACAACCACGAGGTGTAAAATGATTTCGGATTGGATCAATAAAATATACAATATCGATTGCATAACCGGCATGGAAAAACTTCCCGGCCATTCCATCGATTTAATCATTGCTGATCCTCCCTACAACCTCTCTAAAGGAGCAGCGTGGAAATGGGATAACAGCGTGAAACTCGATGGCATGGGCGGCAATTGGAATAAAGTGATGGAAAATTGGGATGACATGGACTTTGAGCAATATTGGGAATTCACGGAAGCATGGCTAGCCCAGGCGAAAAGGATTTTAAAGACCAGCGGTTCCATGTGGATATTCGGAACCTATCATAACATGGGGATTATTAATGTTATCTGCCAAAAGTTGGGGATTGAAATAATCAATGAAGTCATTTGGTATAAACGAAATGCCTTTCCCAATCTATCCGGCCGCCGTTTCACCGCCAGTCATGAAACGATTTTGTGGTGCCATTCCGGAGGGAACAAGCGAGAATATCTCTTCAATTATGAGTATACCAAAAATACTTTCTTTCCTGAAGATAACTTAAAAATTATCGGAAAACAGATGCGGACGGTCTGGGATATTCCGAATAACAAAGGGAAAATCGAATCCGCCTTTGGCAAACATCCAACACAAAAACCGCTCCGCGTTCTGCAAAGAATGATTATGTCAGCAAGTAGAAAAGGCGATATATGCTTAACCCCGTTTAGCGGCGTTGGCAGTGAATGTGCGGCGGCGAAAGAAGCAGGCAGGAATTATATAGGCTTTGAAATAGATAAGTCTTATTACGACGTCTCCGTCCAGCGCCTGGACCATGTCGTTTTCGGTTCAAGGGTTGAACAAATAGGCTCCAATGACGAATATAAGTGAGCCTTAGGTTCGGAGGGGGTTATTGCCCCCGCCGAACCCTTAGAGCGAACTTAAGACTGAGGCTCGAAATCTTTGATTTCGCGAAGCCGAAGTTTCCCTTTAGGGTTTCGAGTGTTATAGCCTGTTGATCCCCGACCTAAGAGGGCGGGGTCTTACAGGCTGTTAACGAGATAAAATTAACTGAAACTATATATATTTTTTTTTGCAAATAATAGCGCCGAGAGTGAGCACAATGAACAACCAAACAAAAATACGACCGGTAATTAAATGGAGCGGCAGCAAACGCAGCCAAGCAGCGGAAATAGTGAAATTGTTCCCTTCCTTCCAAAAATACTATGAACCGTTTATTGGCGGGGCTTCTGTCGCCTACATGGCGAAGCCCCGCAACGGTATTTGCGGGGATATCTGCGTGCCCTTAATTAATCTATGGAACATCATAAAATTGAAACCTGAAAGCCTTTCCCTTTCCTATCACGAAGCATGGCATAGACTGCAAAAAGCCGGTCATCAAGTATATTACGAAATACGAGACCATTTTAATCAGACGCAGTCTCCCTATGATTTGTTTTTTTTGTCAAGGACATGCGTCAATGGGTTAATCCGCTTTAATAAAAATGGTGAATTTAACAATTCTCTTCACCATACAAGAAAAGGCATCCACCCGCTCACCCTCAACAAAATACTGTTAGACTGGTCTGCAAGAATGAAAAATATTGAATTTAGAACCGGTGATTATCGGGCTACTACCATGGATATAACAAAACATGATTTTATCTATCTTGATCCGCCTTATTTCAACACAAAAGGCCGCTATTACGGCACAATTGACTACGAAGAATTTTTAAGTTATTTGGAAGCCCTTAACTCCAAGGGTATTAAATACGCTCTTTCTTTTGATGGCATACGCGAAGAAACCGATTATACGATTGATTTACCCAAAGAGCTCTACAAAAAACATATCATGCTCGAAGCAGGGAACTCCAGTTTTAAAAAAGTGATGGATAAGCGCACGGAAAAAGTTTGCGAATCATTATACTTAAACTGGTAGAGAGTGTGTCAACGGGGCAGGGTTGTTGACACACTCTTGATAATTCTGTCCCCATCACAACCTTGCCGGAACTTGATATCAACAGAAAAAGGTGCTAAGCCCCTTTCACGCCAGACGCTGCTTAATTAGTTCCTCTACTACCATTGGATCTGCCAAGGTTGTCACATCACCAATTTGTTCTGTATCACCAGCGGCAATTTTGCGTAAAATACGACGCATAATTTTGCCGCTTCTCGTTTTCGGCAATCCATCGCAAAATTGAATTTTCTCCGGCGTAGCTGTTGGCCCGATTACTTTTCGCACACCCTGCTTAATGTCATTCCGCAAGTCCTCGGAAGGCTGCCCATCATTTTTGAGTACAACATAAGCATAAATCCCTTCTCCTTTAACAGTATGAGGATATCCGACCACTGCAGCCTCCGCCACAACTTCATTTTCTGCAATCGCCGCTTCCACTTCCGCTGTTCCAATCCGATGCCCTGATACATTGACAACATCATCCACCCTTCCCAACAGCCAATAGTAGCCATCTTTATCAACCCGTGCGCCATCACCGGTAAAATAGCACCCTGGAAACGGAGCCATATAGGTCGTGTAATAGCGTTCCGGCGCTCCATACACGCCTCGCATTAATCCAGGCCACGGTCGCTTCATCACCAAGCAGCCATCCCCTTGTTGCGGTAAACCATTGCCCTGTAAATCAGTAAGCCCCGGCTCTATGCCAAAGAAAGGGACTGCCGCAGAACCTGGTTTTGCCGGCAAGGCTCCCGGCAAAGAAGAAAGAACTATGCCGCCCGTTTCTGTTTGCCAATATGTATCAACAATCGGACAACGCTCTTTACCGACGACCCGATGGTACCATAGCCACGCTTCCGGATTGATTGGCTCCCCCACAGATCCCAATAACCGCAAACTGGAAAGATCGTGCTTATTCACCCATTCTTCCTTCTCACGCATCAAGGAACGGATTACTGTTGGCGCCGTATAAAAAATATTTACTTTATAGCGTTCGATGATCTGCCAAAACCGGTTTGGGGTCGGATAGTTCGGCAAGCCCTCATAGATCACAATCGTGGCTCCCATTGTCAACGGTCCATACGTCGAATAGGTGTGCCCGGTAATCCAGCCGCTATCAGCCGTACACCAAAAAGTATCTGTATCCTTTAGATCAAAAATGTACTTCATCGTTGTTGCCGCATACACCAGATAACCGCCGGTCGTATGCAGCACGCCTTTCGGTTTCCCGGTGCTGCCCGAAGTATAGAGGATAAACAAGGGATCTTCCGCATCCATCGCTTCCGGTGGACAACTGGCGGTTATATCAGGGGCCTGTATTTCCGTGTGCCACCACTTATCGCGTTGAGTCCAGAAATTGATATCAGCTTTTGCCCGCCTGACAACGATGCAAGTATGCACACCGGGGCACTGCACCAACGCCTCATCCACATTATCTTTCAGTAATAAGGTTGCTCCGCGGCGGATTCCGCCATCTGCAGTAATCACCAGCCGGGAACCCGAATCCTGAATTCGTTCCCGCAAACTTTCGGCACTAAAACCAGCAAAGACAACATTGTGTATTGCCCCTATCCGTGCACAAGCTAACATGGAAATAACCAGTTCCGGAATCATCGGCAAATAAATGGTAACCCGATCCCCTTTGCTGACTCCCCATTTTTTTAAAACATTGGCAAACCGCGCTACTTTATTCAGTAAGTCATTGTACGTTAAAACGATAAATTCGTCGCGCTTTTCTCCTTGCCAAATGAGGGCAGCCTTATTTTTCCGCCATGTAGTTACATGCCTATCCAGACAGTTCTGCGCCACGTTTAGCTTTCCACCTACAAACCACTGGTGTTCACCATCAGCAAAGCTGCCGGAATACACCTTTTTCCATTCACGCATCCATTCCAAATTCGCTGCTTGCTCCGCCCAAAATCCTTCCGGATTGGACAACGAATAATCATAGAGGCGCTGATATTCCTCTCTGCTATTAATTTCAGCCTCACTTACGAAAACATCCGGTGGATAAATCATATCTCCTTGGCCCGTAATCAGGTCTGCTTGCATCATATTTTCTTTTTGCATATTCGACCTCACCTTTCAATTTTTATGTGCCCTTGTAATTAAGAATACCATCGTCATCGTTACATCAGCATAAATTTTTTGTATATATAGTTAAAAATGTGTAACATTGCTTAATTTTCAGTCTTTTTTAGCGTATTTTATACACAGGATCCCCCAACCAGGTGCATCAGATGTCTTCTATGTGATATAATTTTAAAAATAATCTTAATTTTCGGAGGGCCTATGTTGCAACTATCCTTGAAAACATACTTTTTCTGGGTGGTTCTTGCATGTACAAGCGGACTAACGTTGTTGGTATATGGCCTTGCGTATGACAGGACAGCGTTTGCAATGGCGTCATTTGTCGTTATTAGGCGTAGGCGCTGTTGGGGCCGGACTGTTATACCGCGGCTTGCGCAGGATGATGGACCATATGCAAATCAATTATGCTTTGGAGCAACGCGAGGCTGAGCGTGCCAGCAGCCTGTTTCGTCACAATACAGAGCTGGCCATTCTGAATCGACTGATTACTCCGATTTTGCCGCCCAATGAAGCAGCGCAGGTTATTGAAGGTTGTTTGAAGGAGTTTTGTGAGGAAACCGATGTTAAAGCAAAGTTAGTTTTGTTTACCCGCCCTATCCGGCGGATTGCGAAGTGCGGCGCCAATGTCCCTCCTGAACAATATTGGATACCCGATTTCAATCGATCCTCCGCCTTGCTGCCCATCCGGTCTAGTGAACTGGACTTTGGATACTTGGATTTGGGTGAAGCGATTTTGGATGAAACAGACCGGCAATTTATGCAAACGCTAGCTCTTTCCGCCGGCATTATATTGCAAAATGAAATCCTGCTGCGGACCAACGAGGAAAAGCATGCAGTACTAAAGGCTGTACTGGACAGCATCTATGACGGCATCACCTGGACTGATACAAGCGGTAGTATTATCTATGCCAACAAACGTATGGGCCAACTGTTTGAAATATTGCCGGACAATCTTCGAGGGCAAACGCAAAAAGATCTATTTAAACTGTTGACGCAGGTACACCAAAAGGATAGCGTGGATACGGTCGGTGACATCATGGCAAAAAACGGAGCCTACCAGCTAAAAATCCGCGTTGCTTCGGGACGCGAACGGATACTGGCAGTATCCGTATTCCCGGTAACCACGGGCGAAGGAATAATTCTTGGGCGAGGTTATTTATTTCGGGATATAACCAAACTATGGGAAATAGACAAGCTAAAAGGTGACTTGATTTCTTTAGTATCCCACGAATTCAAAACACCCATTACCAGCATCACGGGCAGCGTCGAAACATTACTCCGCCAGGATGCGCAATGGGATGAAGAATTTAAGCAGGAACTGCTCCAAGGAATCCATGAAGATATCGGACGCATCCGAGAACTGGTGAATGATTGGTTGGACCTGTCCAAACTGACTGCCGGGACGATTGGCTTAAACAAAGAGCCGGTGCGGCCACAGGTTGTGGTGGAAAATGCGGTACACCAACTGCCGAAGCATTTCAAACATGGCGTCACGATTGACAATAAAGTTCCCGGCAAATTGCCCATGATATACGGTGACCGCTTGCGTTTAGAGCAAGTATTAGCCAATTTGCTGACTAATGCTATCCGCTATAATGACCGGACGCCGCACATCGATATATCGGCATACAGTGATGAACAGTTCGTGCATATCGCAGTAGCGGATAACGGCATCGGCATCAGCCGGCAGGATCTAGCCCATATTTTTGAACGAATGCAAGGAACAGATGCCGGGCTCCCGCGGCGTGATGGCGGTACCGGCCTCGGCCTGGCTATTTGCAAAGGGATTATGCAAGCCCATGGCGGCGATATCCGGGTCCAAAGTGCAAAAGAAACAGGCAGCATATTTACCATTTCCATCCCTAAATTTAACTATTCGACAGGAGATACACATGAAAAAGTATAGAATGCTTGTTATTGACGACGAAGCGAAAATATTGCGTTTCATCGCCGCAAATCTAAAATCCCTAGGCTATGAGGTCCATCCTTTCGCCACCGGAACGGAAGCACTGGCACAATTTGACGTCATCAACCCTGACTTGGTATTGCTGGATATCACGATGCCCGGTTTGGATGGATTTCAGGTATTGGAACGCATCCGCTCCTTTTCGGAGGTCCCAGTCATCATGCTCACGGCCCGAGATAATGCCAACGACAAGGTCTTGGGCTTAAATTCCGGTGCAGATGACTATTTAACCAAGCCTTTTTCGTTGGAAGAACTGTTCGCACGAGTCAAAGCGGTCTTGCGCCGTTATGACAAAACGCCTCTCAACAGTTCTACCACCAGCCAGATCCAAAACGGCCCCATCCGTCTCAACTTGGCTCAGCGCCGCCTATGGGTCAACCAGGAGGAACTGAAATTGACAGAAACAGAGTACAAACTCTTTTCCCTGCTCATGCTGAATATGAATAAAGTAGTTTCCCATGAGCAATTATTGTGTACCGTCTGGGGCGCTGAATATCGGGATGAGGTGGAATACCTGAGGGTAACTTTGGCCCGGATTCGACAGAAGTTGAAGGTAGTTGGGCAGGATAGTAGTTTTTGGGTAAATTATCCGGGAGTAGGGTACATGATCGCTACTATTCAAGATTAGTTTTTCGTATTTGTAACGCTTTTGTAATGGTAATGTAACTGAATTTTATGAATATTTAACGAACTTCATGGTATTCTAAAAACGTGGCAAGAAACTGCCCATAACCTTTAATTAAGAGGCATAAGGGAGGGAATACCATGAGCAAACAGGTATGCAAACACATCGATATTAGCGCCAAAAACACACTGGTGCAACATTTCGTCAATGACGAGAAGGTTATTTTACAGGTGTATTCCTGGATCTGCCAAGATTGCGGCGCTCACGGCTCGGAAACCCGTATTGCTGAACAACTAACAACTGTGGCTATCTAGTGTGTCAATTTGTCAAGGGGACGGGGTTGTTGACACAACTTTCATGTGTCAACAACCCCGTCCCCTTGACACAACAATAGGATAAAAATGGAAAGAGGAGACATCTCCTTTTCCAATTTTTATCCTATTGTCTTTTTACTTAACAAGTTAAATCTGCACTTACTGTTTTTGTTCGATTTCCGTAACACATTCGTTTTTGATTTTGCCAACCAGGAATTGCAAGGCGTCGACAACATGCGGCCGGATATCGCCGCCAATCAATACATACATGATGTCATCGCCTAATTCCAACTGGCCTTCATTCAACCAAACCTTAACATAGTAAATACCATCAAGTTTATACGTTTCGGCAATCACCGCCTCAACTTTTGCCGCATCATAGCCAAATTCCATTCCTTTTACCCGTGAGCCGTCATCAAGTCCTTGTCGAACCTGGGCTTTAGGCGTTTGACGAACAACACCATTATGGGTCAAAAACATCCCGACTTTCAAAGCCGCTGGATCGGCTTTTGCCTCTCTTAGCCATGCATCCATAGATGGCGGTGCTTTTTTTACTTTTCCATTTGTCATCAATAACACGCTCCTCAACGATCAGAAATAGTTATCAGCAAGGCACAGCTAACGGTACTATACAATAATTATATCCCCTCTCGATGGTCCTTGTCCAAAAATATCCTGAACTGACATAACATGTACATTATACCATAAATCGCACCGCAACAAAAAAATTCATCTCCGGCTAAATAAATTTATTGGTCCCTGGCTTAATATGACGTACATATGGATAGAAACTTAGTTATCCCTCTCCCACCGAATTTGTGATGATAATGCTTCCATCCTCATTATACGGATTATTGCGAAGCGCCAAAGAAAACAAATACGGATACTCTTTTTTCAAGTGCAGCAAATAAGCAAGCCATTCCTGCCCAAGCAATCTGTATGCCCGGGCAATATCGACGCTGAGATGGGCATGGTCGGCTAATGGCAATCCAGTCAGTTTCGGTCTGTATTCGAGTTCTTCTGTTAAATGAAAAACCGCTTGCATTAACTCGGTGAATGTGTCGTGTTCCAGAAGATTCGGATTGGCTAAAAGCGCGACCATGGTTTGCCGCTTGCAGGATAAAAATTCTTTTAAATCTTCTAAATCACCCTGTCTGGAATCAACATGAAAAACATGTTTTTTTATTTCTGCTCCGGCCTGGCGAAATTGATTTTCACTCCAACCCATTTGAGCAAGCAATGCTTCTTTCAAAACATTCGGCTGTTGATCAAAGGCAAAACATTTCTTGGTTAATTTCAGTCCCACTTCACTAAAAAACACTCCAACCAACATATTCATCTTTCGTAACAATACTCTTTTTTCCCTGATTTCCATCATTCGATTGATCAGCAACGTAACCAATAGCACCGTAATAGGAATAAAAGCCAAATCCTGCATGAAGTAAAACATTGTATCATGAATATTATTAAAGATGATAATCTGCAACCCATAAACCAGCACTGACATCAGCACTAAACTCAGTCCAAACCAAAATTGCCACGCCATAAACAACCACCCTCCAAAAGTATTTTTCACCCATGATATCAGAAGGACAGGATGATTGATAACTATTGTGTCAATAACCCCGTCCCTTTGACAGACCCGTTTCTTTGATGATCCCTTCCCTATAGGCTTCCAATAATTCCTGCAGCTGATTGATCTTTTGGCGAATTTTCTTTCCTTGGTCGGTATGGCAAACACACATACGTTCAGGATGATTTTCGATAATTTCCGTTTCCGAATCAATGTCAATCTCCCCAGGCACTGCCTTTAGGGCCGATTCAAAGGGCTGATGAGCAGCCAACAACCAGCCGCGTGAATTCGAAATCAAGGTATAGCCTGCAATTCCTGTTTCTTTTTGATAGGCCCGTGAAAAAGCGCCATCAATCACAATCAATTTTCCGTTCGCCTTGACCGGCCGTTCCCCTTTCACAACTTTTACCGGTACATGACCGTTAATAACGTGACCGGTTTCACCATCCAAACCAAATTCTGCAAGAATTTTACGGGCCGTTTCTTCTTTATCCCGTAAATCATAATACGCGTTTCGTTTTTCTTTATGAGTAACCGGATCTGCTAAGAAATACCGCTCAAATGTTGCCATTTTCTCTTTGCCGAATAACGGTGATTCAGGCGCACACCATAAAAACCACATTGCATCCATCCCGTATTGTTTCTGATCTGGGTTGTCCGTTGCATAATACCCCTGCCGGGCCAAGCGGTCGACCCGGTCCAGAAAAGCCTTGCCGGCAAAGGATTGTCCATCAACATTAAAAGAGCGAAAAGACCCATCTTCATTCATCGCGATACATCCATGGTATAGCAGGTTACCATCATGAATCAAATAAATACTGCCGTTAGAATAAAGAAAACGAACATGCTGCTGCAGCTTTTTACTATGGATAAACGAGTGGTTCAATTTCTCCACCACTACTTTTTCTTCCGACGTTAGAACATCGGGCTGTGCCGGATCAATGGTCGGGAATTTGGCATCTAACAACGGATACGTTAGCCCATTCAAGGTGATTGTTCCCCGTTCATAGTTGATCCGCTCCAACAATAGGCGGTCATTCATTTGATAATGGGACCGACGTTTGATTAATTGTTCTTCCAGCTTAAATTGAATGATCGCAATTGCTTTCTGCATCTTTGCCATCATTTGGATTTCTTTCTCAGTAAACCCACCGTCTTTAGAAATTTTGGGAATGAATTGTTCACAAGGATCCTTCGTGTAGGTATCAATAGCAAAAGAGGCCAATGGCAATAGGCTGATGCCATAACCGTTGCTCAATGTTTCTAAATTTCCATAACGCAAACACGTTCTGACAACGTTGGCAATACAAGCATCACTGCCTGCTGCCGCTCCCATCCATAATATATCATGATTTCCCCACTGGACATCAACCTGATGAAAATCTGTCAACATATCCAAAATAATGTGGGCACCCGGTCCGCGATCGTAAATATCACCGATCACATGCAAGCGGGCTATGGCCAATCGTTGGATTAACTCGGCCAGATGAATGATGAACGTTCTGACGCTGCCAGTTAAAACGATGGAATCTAGCAGTTGTTGATAATAACCCGTCTTGTTTTCGACCTTTTCCTGTTCATCCAACAATTCTTCAATGACCGGAGCTGCTTGATCTGGCAAAAAACGTCGCACGGTTTCTCGACGGTATTTCGAAGTAAGGATACGGCAAAGTTGAATAAGGCGCATCAGTGTTCGACGGCCCCATTCTTCCGGATCAGAAACAGACTTCAGCATCAATGTTGATTTTTCTTCCGGATAATAGATTAACGTGGCCAAATTTCGCCGCTCATTTTTCGTCAATGTGCTGGCAAACAATTCTTCAATTTTTCGCCAAAGAGATCCCGCTCCATTACGGATTACATGGGAAAAAGCTTCGTGTTCCCCATGGATATCAGATAAAAAATGTTCCGTCCCCTTGGGAAGCTGGAGCAGTGCCGATAATTTAATAATTTCGTTAGAAGCAGCCTGTATTGATGGATATTGTTCTGCCAGAAGGCTAAGATAGCAAATTTGCTCCTCCCGCACAACACCCCCCCCTTTCTTACATAAATATTCGATTAGCTATTCAGCATATAAGTGAGCCTTAGGTTCGGAGGGGGTTATTGCCCCCGCCGAACCCTTAGAGTGAACTTAAGACTGAGGCTCGAAATCTTTGATTTCGCGAAGCCGAAGTTTCCCTTTAGGGTTTCGAGTGTTATAGCCTGTTGATCCCCGACCTAAGAGGGCGGGGTCCCTGTGCCCTGTGGGTATTACAGGCTGTTAACGAGATAAATGTCAACAATAGGCACTCATAACCCGTTTTGTTGACGCAAGAAACGCTAATGAAAATTTATTACTAATTAGTAATTTATCGTACTCTGTTGCGTTTTCCTTCCCTTTTTTGTATGATATAAGCATTATAACACCTCGTGGCAAAACATGTTCAACAACAAAACCTCAAAAATCGGAGTAAGGAGATTTGCTGAATGGTGGATAAAATCAAAAATACTTGGAATAAACAAGAAATAAAAAATGCAATTGGCCAAAAGCTCCTAGGATTATTTGGCGTAAGCATTGGCCGTGCTAATAAAAAACAGTTATACAAGGCTATTTCGTTGGTCGTCCGCGACCAAATCATGAAAAAATGGGCCGAATCGGAAGAAACAGTGCACCAAACCAACGGAAAGAAACTGTATTATATGTCAATGGAGTTTTTGGTTGGGAGAGCGCTAAGCAATAATTTATCTAATATGGCAATGGACAAAGCACTGGAAGAAGTCTGTAAAGAACTGGATATCAATTTGCAAGAAATTAAGGAAGTGGAGCCAGATCCCGGCTTGGGAAATGGCGGTCTGGGAAGACTGGCTGCCTGCTTTCTTGATTCTTTAGCAACCCTGGGGCTGGAAGGCCATGGCTGCGGTATCCGCTACGAATACGGCTTATTTAAGCAAAAAATTGTAGATGGTTACCAAGTCGAAGTGTGTGATGCCTGGTTGGAAGATGGGCATGTATGGGAAATCGAAATACCGGAAGAAGCCGAAACAGTCCGCTTTGGCGGCACGGTAAAACGTTGGGACGACAATGGAACACCCCGTTTCGTCCACGAAGAATATCAGACTGTCAAGGCCGTTCCTTATGATGTGCCAATTGTCGGCAATGCCTCGCCAATAATCAACTCACTGCGACTTTGGGGTGCGCGCTCAACCCAGCATCTTGATATGCACTTGTTCAATCGGGGCGAATATACCCGGGCCTTAGCAGAGAATAATCTGGTCGAAGTCATTTCGCAAGTATTGTATCCGGAAGACTCGCATGAACAAGGAAAAGTTTTGCGGCTGAAACAACAATACTTCTTTGTTTCGGCTGGAATTCAATCTATGATCCGGGAATTCAAGCGAAACGGAAATCCTTTATCGGCGTTTGCCGATAAGATTGTCATCCATATCAACGACACGCACCCATCTATGGCAATTCCGGAATTAATGCGGATTTTCCTGGAAGAAGGAATGACTTGGGATGAAGCATGGGATATTGTCACGCGGACTTTTGCCTACACGAACCATACCATCATGCATGAAGCACTGGAAAAATGGCCGGTATCCTTATTCAAACGGGTTTTACCGCAAATCTATTGTATTGTGGAAGAAATCAACGAGCGTTTTTGCCGTTCACTATGGAAACTATATCCGGAAGATTGGCACCGTATATCCGAAATGGCGATTATCGCTTACGGCGAAATTCGAATGGCGCATTTGGCAATTGTAGGTTCGTTCAGTGTGAATGGAGTTTCAACCTTGCACACTGAAATTTTGCAGAACCATGTTTTTGATAAATTCCATACCATATTCCCAGGGCGTTTCCGAGCCATCACCAACGGCATTTCGCATCGCCGGTTTCTCTGCATCGCCAATCCGGAACTCAGCGAATTGATTACCACCCACATCGGCTCCAAATGGATCACGCATCCCCTCTTATTAAAGGAATTTTTCCGGACTGCGACCAACAAAGAAGTACAAAAAGCGTTGCAGGCTATTCGTCGAAAGAAAAAAGAACAGTTAGCCGCCTATATTCATAAACACAACAATATTACCGTCGATGTCAACTCGATTTTTGACGTACAAGTAAAACGACTGCATGAATATAAGCGACAACTGCTTAATATTCTGCATATCATGCATCTATACAACCAACTGCGTGACAACCCGGAGTGTGAGATGCATCCTAGAACCTTCATCTTTTCAGCGAAAGCAGCAGCAGCCTATCATATGGCCAAACTGATCATAAAACTGATTAATGCCGTAGGTAACAAAATCAATAACGATCCGGTTGTCGCCAATAAACTAAAAGTAGTATTTCTTGCCAACTACCGGGTATCGTTAGCCGAACTCATTGTACCGGCAACCGATGTCAGTGAACAGATCTCAACAGCCGGCAAGGAAGCTTCAGGTACAGGAAATATGAAGTTCATGTTTAACGGCGCGTTGACCGTCGGCACCCTGGATGGGGCTAATGTCGAAATGAGCCAGGCTGTCGGTCGTGACAATATTTACATATTTGGAATGACCGCAGAGGAAGTGAACGATATTTATCAACACGGAGACCATCGTCCATGGACCCTAGCCGAGGCAGATCCTTGTCTGAAGCGTGTGCTGGACCAATTGATCGACGGAACCTATTCAGAAGACCGTAACCTGTTTCGTCCCATATACGACAGTTTATTATACGGCAATGGTTCGATGGCGGATCCTTATATGGTACTCAAAGATTTTGACGCATACCGCCGCATCCACCAGCAAGTGGAAAAAGACTACCAAAATCCTGAACTTTGGTGGTCGAGAGCGATTACCAATATTTCCGCGGCCGGCATATTTTCCAGCGATCGTACCATTGATGAATACAATGAGCAGATCTGGAATTTACCCCAACATGAAGAAGAACAGCAACTGACAAAAAAAGCGTTGTAATCGATTTTGACTTACAGGCTATGTGAAAATAAAACAGCATTGATCCATGTAAAACTGGCACCTCATCAAAAAGGTGCCAGTTTTATTTGTATAAAAACGGCAGCAAAATTCGCCGTCCACAGAATGATTAAAGTTCTTCTTTTTCTAACCGCTGATATAATCCGACATATTGTTTTGCCGAGTGTTGCCAGCTATAATCGCTGGTCATCGCGTTCTTCACCACTTTCTGCCACATCGGTTTATCAAGGTAGACTCGCACGGCCCGCCTGATGGTATACAGCATATCATGGGCATTATAATGGCTGAAAGAAAAGCCATTCCCCTCCCCGGTATACCGATTGAAAGACCGGACAGTATCCTTTAGGCCGCCTGTTTCCCTAACGATAGGCACCGTTCCATAACGCAAGGCAATCAACTGTCCAATCCCACAAGGTTCATACAAGGATGGCATCAGAAACATGTCAGAACCGGCGTAAATCTGATGGGCCAGCTTATCATCGAAAAAAATATTTGCCGACAGCTTTGCGGGATATTTCCAGGAAGCATACTGAAATAAGCCTTCATACTGCTCTTCCCCTGTTCCCAAAACCACAAACTGCAAATCTTCGTAAGCCAGCAGTTCGTCTAGTACATGAGCGATAAGATCCAAGCCTTTCGGTCCCACCAGACGGGATACTATGGCAATCAACGGCGTGGCGCGCTTAACAGGCAGATCCAACAATTCTTGAAGCTGCAGCTTGTTTTCCTCTTTCTTGTCAATGGTATCCAGATCATAATTAGCAAAAATCTGCGGATCGGCACCCGGATCATAGACTTCATAATCTATACCGTTGATGATCCCTTCCAAATCGAATTGCCGCTCCCGCAATAATCCATCTAACTGTTCGCCAAAAAAAGGATACTGTATCTCCCGGGCATAGGTTTCGCTGACGGTAGATATGAGGTCAGCAGCTACAATGCCCCCTTTCATATAATTAACCTGATCATAAAATTCCAGGAATTTCACCGTAAAATGCTGCCAGCCGAGTCCCAAAACATCCGTCAAAACCGTTTTCGGGAAAACCCCTTGGTAACGCAGATTGTGTATGGTGAAGAGAGTGCGAATGGGCCTATACCCCGGCAGCCGCTTGTAAAACGTTCGCAAAAACACATTCACCAATGCAGTATGCCAGTCATGGCAATGCAAGACTTGCGGGAAAAACTCAATGACCGGCAACATTTCCAGTACCGCCCGGCAGAAAAACGCGAAACGTTCGCCGTCATCCCAATAACCATACAACCCGTCACGACCAAAGTATTCTTCATTATCGATAAAATAGTATGTGATATTTTCATGCTGCAAGCGGTAAATACCGCAATACTTCTGCCGCCAGCTTACCGGCACGATGATGGAGCCCACGAAATCCATAGCTGCAGTATACCGCGCCGGAATATTCTTGTACTTTGGCAAGACCACACGTACATCCATTCCAGAGCGGTTAAGCTCCTTCGGCAAAGAACCGGCTACATCAGCCAAACCACCGGTTTTAACAAATGGTACCGCTTCTGCGGCCACAAATAAAACCTTTGTCATTTACATCACTTGTCCTTTCAGGTCTCTACTACATAATTCGCAAAATTACCGGATTTTTTTCAGTACCATCGCCGTGCGGCTTGGTGAATATATCGTAATGCCGGAAAAATCAGGGAAACCGGAAAGTTTACCCGTTTCGTAGATTGTCTGGTGGGAAATACGCCGATATCCGCCAAACCTCTCTTCATCCGTATCCAATACAACTTGAAAACTGGCGGTTTCATGGATGGGAAGTTCAAATCCGCTATAAGAATTTGTCGGGTGGAAATTGAAGAAGAATAAATAATCCTTCTTTCGGAAAGCAATGATCTTTTTATCCTGATCGATCCAGAGCGCCTGCGGCACTCCGCTCCTCATCAAATCCGCCTCCGACATGAAGTGAACCATAGAACTATCGAAGCGGTTCAGGTCTCCATACCGCAATAACGGGTTATCAGGCAAGCTCCACTGTCTTCGGCAATGTTTAAAGCTCCAGTCATTGCCTTCACGCGGAAAATCAATCCACTCCGGATGGCCAAACTCATTGCCCATAAAGTTCAGATACCCTTCGCCGCCAAGAGAAATGGTGATAAACCGAATCATCTTGTGCAAGGCAACCGCACGATCAATGAGCATGTTTTCACTGCTCTTATCCATGTGCCAATACATTTCCTTGTCCGCCATCCAAAAAATAAGCGTTTTATCGCCCACCAACGCCTGATCATGCGATTCCGCATAACCGATGCGTTTTTCACCCGGCCGGCTGGTGCTTAATTCGTGCCAGAGCCTGTTCATATCCCAGTCCTCGTCCCGAAGCTTCATAGCCTTAGTCCAGAAGTCCGGCATCCCCATCGCCAGTCGATAATCAAATCCGATTCCGCCACCCGCTATCGGAAGACACATGCCAGGCATGCCGCTCATGTCCTCCGCAATGGAAATTGCATCCGGTCGAATTTCTTTGATCAGATCATTGGCAAACTGGAGATAGGTAATGGCTTCAAGATCCGTATTCAGGCTGAAGTATTTGCCGTATTCGTCAAACGCTGTCCCAAGGCCATGATCATGATAAATCATGGAGGTCACGCCGTCGAAACGAAAACCGTCAAAATGATATTCCTCCATCCAGAATTTTATATTTGACAGCAAAAAATGAACCACTTCATGCTTACCGTAATTAAACAGCTTTGAACCCCAAGCGCTGTGTTCGCCACGGCCGTTGGCATGAAAAAATTGATAAGCTGTACCGTCAAACTCGTTGATGCCTTCGGCAATATTTTTTACCGCATGGGAATGTACAATATCCATCAGCACGGCAATACCCATGCCATGTGCTTTATCAATAAGGGACTTGAGCTCCTCCGGTGTTCCAAACCATGAAGAGGCTGCAAAATAATTGGACACATGATAACCGAAGGAAGCATAATACGGGTGCTCCATAATCGCCATAATTTGGACCGTATTATAGCCTAACGCCTTTACTCTGGGCAAAATATTCGCCACAAATTCCGTATACGTTCCGATAGCTTCTTTTTCTTGCGCCATACCGATATGGGCCTCATAGATAAGCGGAGGGCGGTTATTGTCAATACAAAATGTTTCGTCGGCCCATTTGTATGGTTCTGCCGGATTCCAAATCTGCCCGCTGAAGTCATGCGTATTTGGATCTTGGACAACCCGTCGGATATACAGGGGAATCCGGTCGCGCTCAACTCCCATCGCTCTGACCCGGACTTTAACACGGGATTTGTGAGTAATGGTATCTTTTCCGGCTAAAAAAAGTTCCCATATCCCGTCTTCTTTCTTGGTCAGCGGATGGGATCCAGGATTCCAATGATTAAAATCTCCCACTAAAAACAATGCCTCGGCAGCAGGAGCCCATTCACGGTAATACCAGCCATTTTCAACCTGGTGAAACCCGAAAAATTTGTGGCCATTGGCAAAATCCCTGAATCCGCCATCTCCGCCAAGAAGTGTTTTTTTACCATCCCTATACCGCTGCATTCGCAACAGCAAATCTTTTGCGTACGGCCGCAGCCAAGGATCGATTGTCAATATTTCAAGGTCTGTTTTATCGGTTGGTGCGGCTTGAAAATTATTTTTTTCCTTCATGATACACATCCTCTAATCAGCGATCATTTATTGGCAATGAAGCATTTAATAACCAATGCCTGCCTAACTTGGGCAAGCCTTGGTCACCACTACGATCCCCGACTCAGTAACAGTAAATCCTCTGCGCCGATCCTCTTCGTGATCGTATCCGATTTCCATTCCTTCTTTAATCTTAATATTTTCGCTGATAATTGCTTTTTTGATTTTAGCGTATCTACCGATTTCCACATTTTCCAACAGTATCGAATCCTCGACAACGCTGAAACTGTTGATTTTGCATCGCGGCCCGATAATCGACCGGCGCACTGTGCCGCCGCTGGTGATGCAGCCTCCGCAAACATAAGAATTGATGTTCACTCCGCGGCGGCCTTCCTCGTCAAACAGCGTTTTTGCCGGCGGCAAATTTCCTTGTTTCGTCAAAATCGGCCACCTGTAATTATAAAGGTTCAATTGAGGAACGATATTCACTAAATCCATATTGGCATCATAATAGGAATCGATCGTTCCGACATCCTTCCAATATCCTCGTTCCTCCGCCCGCGTGCCGGCAATGAGGTTGTCAGAAAAGTTGTAGGCAAAAACCCGTTCTCCACGTTCGATCATCAAAGGAACAATATGCTTGCCAAAATCAAGATCATCGTGGTATTTTTTGCCCTCCCTGAGTATTTCGATCAGCCTTCTGGTGGAGAAAATATAATTCCCCATGGATGCAAGGCAGACATCTTCCCGATCCGGTATCGTCTCAGGATTGGCCGGTTTTTCCGTAAAGTCAATCACCCTATAGTCTTCATCCACGGAAAAAATTCCAAACCGTTTGGCTTCTTCTACCGGCACCTGCAGCCCGGCCAAGGTCATATCGGCTTTATTCCATATATGGTACGACAACATCTGGCTGATATCCATTTTATAAATATGATCTCCGCCGAATATCGCTACGTAGTCGGCGTCGGAGTTTTCAATAAACCGTATGAACTGATAAATTGCATCCGCTGTTCCTTTGAACCATTCTTCCCGGTCACTGGTGGTCTCCGGTGAAATCGTGTCGAAAAAATCGCCGAGGCCGGCCCAGCCGGACCAGGACTCCTTTATATGCTTATTCAGCGCATAGGCATGGTACTGGGTCAGGATATAGACCTTCTTGATACCCGAATTGAACAGGTTGCTAAGCACAAAGTCAATGATTTTATATTTGCCCCCAAATGGAAGATAGGGCTTGGGAATATGCTCCGTAAGCGGACTAAGCCGTTCTCCTTTACCTCCGGCTAAAACCATTGCAATCGTGTTCCGCGTTGCATTGCCAACTAAAAGCATTGTGCTCACTCCTTCGTCAATTGTGTATGGGAATAACAGCCTATTTCCATTCAAACAAACGAACAAATACCTGCGTTCAAGGATACTCCCAAATCCCCCTCATCTATCGTAGAATGAAAAAATGCCAGAGCATATCCGGAAGAGTCCGGTATGGTCTGACAAACATGAGTCCAGTATCCGGACTTCTAAAGCCGCATCTTTGCGCCTTGCTTTTTGGTCGGTTGGTCGATACTGCAACATTCAACTATATAAGTGAGCCTTAGGTTCGGAGGGGGTTATTGCCCCCGCCGAACCCTTAGAACGAACTTAAGACTGAGGCTCGAAATCTTTGATTTCGCGAAGCCGAAGTTTCCCTTTAGGGTTTCGAGTGTTATAGCCTGTTGATCCCCGACCTAAGAGGGCGGGGTCCCTGTGCCCTGTGGGTATT
>Ga0316604_10001074_pt1 | contig 26370 bp, 31 predicted proteins | sample OWC_soil_day20_C_FD_207650 | JGI IMG/M metagenome (GOLD analysis project Ga0316604, IMG submission 207650) | Wetland soil microbial communities from Old Woman Creek delta, Ohio, United States - OWC_soil_day20_CT | ecosystem: Environmental > Terrestrial > Soil > Wetlands | place: USA: Ohio...
GCATCAGCAAATGCTCGAGTGGTACGGCGGTTTGTTCGACCCCACATGCTTTGATGCCATAGCCCTGACCCTGGCTTACCACGACCTCAAAATCTAATAGTCAAGACGGTCTCGGGACGTCGCTTACGTTTTATGTGATTAAAGAGTGGTCAATCTAGTCCAGGTTTGTTTTTGGGTGCGAATTATTGGCTGTCTGGTTGTACCAGGCGGTGCAATGTAGGCAATTACGTCAAGTTCGGCAGCACTCTGGGAAGTTCCATCCACAGGCTTTTGGCCAAACCCGAATAGGCGGGAAGTTTGGCTTCGTCAAAGTTTCCTGGCTGCATTGAGCAAAAAATAACGACTTTGCACAGAACGCCTTCAACATAAAAAGGCAAGGCCAGATAAGAGCGAATGCCCTTGGGGATGAATAGTGCCCAGTCGATCGGCTTGATGCTTTTGGTGGTGTCCTTGACGATGATGTGGGGAAGGCCGAACAGCACCATGTTTTCGGCGATTGAGCCGGAATAGGGATGGGCGTCGTTCTCGCTGTCGCTTTCAAATGGCTGTCCGACACCGGTGACGGCCACCCGCCCTTCAGCGATGAATATCTGCGACAGCATGACTGCATCAACGTGATGGCTCTTGGGTTGATTGTCGAGAAGCGCGCGCAGAAGGCCGCGGATATCGTTCGCGCGGGCAAGTTCTGCCTCGACCTTGGGCGGAGGGGAGAGCGGTGGGGTGGTCTCTTTGACTGCTTGGCGCGGGCTCAGCGAGAACCAGAGCAGACTGTGTCCGTCACGGTTATAGGCGCGAACCCGACTCATGCACACGATCGCTTGCCCCTGGGCGTTGTTGAGCGTGAGCAGTCCGTTCCAGGCACAGGAAAACAGTAGCCGCTCGTAGATGTCGCGCATATAGGCGTCGGAATTCGCGGCGAAAATATCGGAGAGAATAAGTGGTTTGTTTTTCGGGTCGATACCAAAGGTCTCGCGTGCCGGCGCGTTAGCGACAAACACTCGTCGGCTGCCGCATTCCGCCATGAATACTGGATTGTCGAAAAGCTCGACATGTTCTGCGATACCGGTTTCGCTACCTCGTTGCAGAATGCCGTTGGCGATTCCCGTACAGTCGGTTACCAGACCAAGATAGCCGAAGCTGATTTCCGGGTCCGGCGCACCAAGAATATAAAGCCAGCGCATCAGGCCGTCGCGGCCATGCACGCGGAACACCTCGGATACCGGCTGGCGCTGGCGCATCCGTTCGTGGAAGCGCGTGAAAGCGTCCCGGTCTTGTGTCGCAAGAATGGATTCTGCGCCGGCGGCATCCTGCAACAGACCGGGGATGACATTCCCCATCCCCGGAATGGCTGCGTCTGAAAGAAATGATATTTCGTTTTTTACCAAATCAGCGCGCCAGACCAGCGCCGGGCTTGAGCCTGCTTCGTTCGAAAGAAGGCGCAGCAGGCGATTACAGGGTACTTCGTCAAAATTGGATGCTTCGGACATTGCGAACCTTTCTGGTCGGCGGATAGTGCAAAGAAGGCCACAAAAGACAAGGCATCTTACGATGAGTCCTTCGAAAAAATGAGCTGACCATTATTCCTGAGGTGATGTATCCACAGGGGTTTTCGGGGACTCAGGTAAGTAAAGAAAGTGGGGGCGATTATCCTGGCGAAGATTTTTGGGCTTGGGGGCACGTGATCAAGAGCGCGTTGTATTTGTGAAGAGAGCGGGTAAGTGCGGGGCTACTGTGATTGCCAGCTGCGCAGCGCACGGGGCGTGGAAACATCGGGCGCTTGCGACGGCGAACGCCGCGCGAGGTTTCTTTTCGGTGCGGCAGGCCTTGTGAAGTGGGCAGCGAGTATGCCGAGCCTTTCCGTCTTAGGTCGTGGGCGCGTGAAGCGACCATATCAGCTTTAAGGCTATTTTTATCGCCTGCAATCAATCTTGGAAAAACCAAAGTGCTTCGCAGATCGCTGCGCTCTCAGGAATTAGGACAATGTGTCACCGCCTCCCTGTCCGAAAGCGAGTGCACCATCTGGTAAATTCCCCAAACCACACCGCTCGCGCCGTGGTGCTGGAGTTCTTCCACCGAAAGCGCCTTGGCGGCAATGTTCGCGACTTGTCCGGCATCGTAGCCAGTCACCAGCAGTACCCAGTCCACGGCAGCATCCTTGCCGCGGATACGCTGCTCAGCGGTCAGGCCGGGTTGCAAAGCGGCTTCGAATAAGTATGCGCTGACCAGCCCCGGTCGAGAGGGAAGGGTGCTTAGCAACTCACCGTTCAGCCAGTCGCGCAATGTAGATTCCTTATCCGCCTCAGGGCTGAAGCGGATGAGTACACCGGTTTGTCCGAGGCCTTCGCCATGGCTGCAGGTGATCCGGCAGAATCCCCGCTTCATGCCGCGATATTGCGTCATCATCTTCGACGTCCATCGGCTCGGATTGTTCAGCCGTTCGAGATAAGGCGGTGATGCAAGGACATCGAGATCCGCGACTTCATACATCACGAAATAGTTCGGCTCTCCGGATAGCGCGACCCAGCGCGAGCCGCGCAGAAATCCGGGAATCGACATTCGCTCATGAAAATGTTCGTGCGAATGCCAGTCATCGTGTTCGACCATCGCTTCGGGCGCGACGTCAAACGATAGGATCATCGCGGCTTTACCGAGCAGTGCCATCTTTGTTTCCCATTGTGTTGCGTTTATGTCTTGATGAGAGGAGGACGCTCTTCTGATTGCTGACCGGCTGAGATTCGCTAGAAATGCCGCCGGCGAGCAGAGGAGGGAGGGAACCGCAGTCGTTACGGCGTCGGCATTTTTGCCGGCGAACGTGGGTCGATATTGGCTTTCAAGCCACCGCTGAAACTGGTGACGTTGAAGCCGTTCTGGGCCAGGATACGCGCCGCAAAATAACTCATCTTGCCGAAGGCGCAGAGGGTCAGTACCGGACGATCGCGGTCAAGCTTGTCCAGATCGGCGCGCAAGGTCGGGAACGGAATGTTGATCACCTTGCATGGCGCGGGGAACGCCTCTGCCAGCGGTTTTGGGCGCACATCAACGATTTGAACATTGGGATTGTCGGGTAGTGCGGTCGTTTGATTCACCAGACCGTCGCGCCGATTGCACGCGGCGAATCCGGCCAGGTTAATCGCGTCCTTGGCGGCGCCGAAAGGCGGCGCATAGGCGAGTTCCAGGTGGCACAGGTCCTCGACAGTCATGCGGGCAACAATGGCCGTGGCGAGCACGTCCAGACGCTTGTCGATACCTTCGAAGCCACTCGCCTGGGCGCCGAGCAGGCGACCACTCTCGGGTTCCCAGAGGATTTTCAGGGTTAGCGGCTTGGCGCCGGGATAGTAGGTAGCGTGCTGGTGATCGTTGATCGTCACGGTTTCATACGGTCGTTTGGCGGCGATCAGGCGCTTCTCGCTCCAGCCGGTGATTCCGGCGGCAACGTCGAAAGCGCGAACGATGGCCGTACCCAGCGAGCCGGGATAGGGCCGCGCCTTGTCCTGCATGAAGATGTGGTCGGCCGCCACACGGCCCTGCCGGTTGGCCGGGCCGCCCATCGGCACGACGGTTTGGTCGCCCATGACGCGGTCGACAGTCTCGACCGCATCGCCACCGGCATAGATATCGGGATCGGAGGTGCGCTGGAATTGATCGACCACGATGTGCCCGCGTGCGCCGAGTTGCAAGCCGGCGGCGCGTGCCAGTTCACTATCGGGTTTGACGCCAATGGACAAGACGACCAGATCGGCCTCAAGCATTTTGCCGGAAGTCAGATGGCAACGAATGTACTCATCGCCAGCCTCGAACTTGGCGACACCATCACCCAAGGTGATCGCAATGTCGTGATGGCGAAGTTCGCTCTCCAATAGCGCTGACATCGGCGCGTCCAGCGGAGGCAAGACCTGTTTCTGCAATTCCACCAGTTGTACCGAAAGCCCTTTACGGTGCAATTGTTCGGCCATTTCCAGACCGATGAAACCTGCGCCTATCACTACAGCGCGCATGCCGTTATCGGTCGCTGCGACGATGCGATCCATGTCTTCCAGATTACGCAGGGTATAAATGCGCTGATCGTCAATTCCCGGCAAATCGGGGCGCAGCGGCGAAGCGCCGGGCGCCAGCATCAGCTTGTCGTAGGCTTGCCATTCGCTGCGGCCGCTTTGCAGATCGCGGATTTCGACGCGCTTGTTGATGCGATCGATGCTGATGGCTTCGCAGCGCGTGTGCACGTCGAGATTGAGCAGCGTTTTGAGCGACCCGGGTGTTTGGACAGCCAGTACGTCGCGCGCCGCGATTTCGCCGCCGATAAAATAGGGCAAGCCACAGTTGGCGAACGAAACATCGGGGCCGCGCTCGATGATCGTGATTTCAGCGCTCTCGCATAGTCGGCGAGCGCGTGCCGCACATGAACCGCCGGCAGCGACGCCGCCGATGACCAGTAGTTTTGGAGAAGACATGTGTTTTCCTTTATATGGTAATAGCGAAATCTGCGGACTCGGTGAGTTGGCGTTTCATCAATTTCATGCCCAAGTAAGTCGTTAGTAAGCCGATTGCACCTTGGCTCATGAGGCGGGAGCGGGCGGGGCGATCGCATCTACCGAGTAATATAATTAAAACACAATATTCTATTTGTTGGCAAAAGCCAATAAATATTGCCTGTGGGATGATCATCGAAAGACCGTGATCGGCAACGTCGGGATACTTCCCGTCGGCGGCTCTAGGCAGGCCGAGTCTCATCGCGGCGCTCGCGCTACGTCGTGTCGAGAATCATATGGGGCATTCGCTTGGGACGCGTTGATTTATTCCGGCATGCATCGGCGGTCGGGCGCGATGCCATGCGAGAATCGACGTTGTCAGAGTTGAACGGACCGGAGTGATGCAGAAGAGTTTTGCAGACCTGGAGTACGCGGCGAAGCGCAAGACGACGCGGCGGGAGCGGTTCCTGATGGAGCTGGAACGGATTACTCCGTGGTCCGAGCTGCTTGCGGTGCTGGCGCCGTTCTACCCGAAGGGTGAAGGGCGCGGACGGCCGCCGATTGGTCTGGAAAGGATGCTGCGCATGAACGTCTGTTGCTTTAGCGCCGCGCCACGGGAGTGGAACGGCTCCGCTCAGGATGATTTGAACGCGAAAATTACGTCCGAATTGCAACTGTCCGGTGACGCCGTTTTTTCGACGACAAAACTCGACGGCAGGACAGTGATTCGTGCGGCGCTGACAAATCATCGAACCTGCGCGGACGACATCGTTTACGCGATCGGGGCAGTCGCCCGCGTTCGGGATGCCGAAATTGGCTGCTAGTCAAGGAGTACCAGTTTTTCATGGTTGCCGCTGATCGGGTTACACCCATTGGGCCGTCGATTCCGCACTCATTCCCGGCCAGACTTGGAGTGCCAGGCCAGCCCGATGCTTCCCAGCAAGAATGCGGACAAGATGAGGAACGACCAATTAGCGAGCGTCAGGCCGGAAATCACGAGATCCTTGCTGCCGCAAAAGCCGGTGGCCATGAAAAACAGCGGGTACCACTCACCGAGCCAGTCGATCAGACGTTCGGTGATTCCTGGTTCGACCAGAGTGCAACTCAGCCCCGAATCGGGAAACCATTGGAGCCAACTTTGCTGCGCGGCGACGATCATGCCCCATGCCGAAAATCCTGCGGCGGTGGCGAGCGAGGCGATCCGCAGAAGGGGGAAATTCCAGGCGAAAACAGCGATCAGCAAAACGGCACCGACGACGAAATAGACCAGGCGCTGAAAGATGCACAGATGGCAAGCTTCAAGCCTAAGCGTGCACGCCAGAGCGACGGCCGTCACGCCGATGGCAAACGCGACGAGAGCCATGAGCAGGGCGGTCGAGCGATTATTCCAGCAAGCGATTAGCGAGAGATTTCCCATCATGGATTTCGGCCTTTGATGAAGCGTGCTTCAGCCCGGGCCAGGCAGTGGCCAGACGAAGCGAGTTCGGCGTTGAGCAGGTAAACGTGCCGGCGCCGCTCGCCGAGCGTCGCCTTGATTTCCAGCGTCCCGGTACAAGGAACCGGCTCAAGAAAGCGGACTTTTAATGAGGCAGTCATGGCTTCGATACCGTGATGAAAAAGGCAATGCGTCATGGCTGCATCGAGCAGCGTACTGATCATCCCGCCATGCAAAAATCCGGAATAGCCTTGCCAGTGTGGATTGGCCTGAAAAACGGCAATAACGGAATCTCCTTGCGGACTAAAGTCAATGCCAATTGAGTTGTTTTTTCCGCAAACCATGCATGAGGCATGGCTTTTAGGGGTGGGTACTGGGGGTATCTTGGTAAATATTGCAGACGCAGATAAACTGTTGTTATCCAAACGCACTCCAGTTTTTTCGAAATAGAAAATGTCAGGTGGGACGGCCTGGCCGTCCCACCTGATCTTTACTTGCTGGATTGATTTTTCAGTTCATCAATCTGTTGCTGCAGACTTCTGATGGCTGACAGCAACGCTTCAGCGTCAGGGGGGCTTGATGCGCTGTTCGTTGAATTTCTTCCCGCAAATAAACGGTTGAAGAAACCTGGGCCAGAAGTGTTTCGAAATGGACTCTGAAAGTTGTCTTGACCCAATCCCTGGGCTTGGCATGAACCATCGCGCAGGCGCATTCCGTAGCCGCCCATCCCGTTCCCTCTACCCCTTTGACCAGACATACCATTGTTAAAGCGTGGCATTGCAATACTCCTTCTAAAATTGATGACATTCGCAGTTGTTGCGTCGGCCCAAACGGTGTCGACGACCGCCACGATTCCCTTTGCAGCCCGGCATCGCGTATTGGCCAAGCCCACTTGCTCCGTCCCGCAGATAAGCGCGCAGAACCTCCTCTGCGTCACCGGCCAGAAAAGCATGGACCTCGATTCCCAGTCGCTGGAGGTAAGCTTGCCATTGGCGCGACAGTGCGCCGCACAGCAGTACCCGAGTTTCCTCAGAGGTAAGCAGGTGGCATTTCTCGTCAATGCGCAAGCACCGGGTCTGGCGAATTGCTGGTTCGCTGTCCGGATTGTCGGGGCTGATCAACTTGAAAGTTTCGGCTGATTCGAAGAGCGGGGCGATTCGCTGACGGCAAAGTGGAATGGCGATTTTCATGATCGTGGCAATGGTTGCGACACTTAGTACATAGCAAGTGATGTGCCCAGCGATGAAGTCTAAAATAATTCAATTAAATCAGCGGCCAAGATTGTCTCGGCAAATGGTTTCCGAAATGAACGATGCAGATATGCAGTATGTGCGCTGGGTAATTTCGCAAAAATGCATGATCTGAATTCCGCCAATCAGGTGAAAATTCTGCTGTTTCATTGACATGCTAATAGCCGATAATGATAGCATATGCCAATATTATCGGTTCTTGGTAAGTTCTACGGGATGGAGGAAATGAATGGCGCTGAGCTTTAGCCAACGTGCGGCGAATCAGGTACGGAACTACTTGGAAGAGCGGGGTGGTGGGTTGGGTATCCGTATCATCGTGCAGTCTTCCGAGTGCTCTGGAATGGCGTATCGGCTTGTTTTTGTCGATGAGCAAGAAGAACACGATGCGGTGTTTGACAGTCACGGAGCCAAAATTTTTGTTGATCCCAAGTCGCTGATCTGGCTGGATGGGACGGTCGTCGACTTTGTTCAAAATGGCGATGAAAGCGGTTTTTCCTTCCAGAATCCCAACGTAAAGAATCAATGCGGGTGCGGCGACAGCTTTTACGTTTGAAGGCTTCTGGCAACAGAATTCTTAACTGATTAATGGCGCTTTTTGTGAGGCTGGCTATGAATGCTCTGGTGCGGTTGCTGTTGCTTCTCGTGATGTCGTTTTCGGCGCTGGCCGCCGATGTTCGATACAACGGCGTCAAGCCTGATTTCATCATCGACGTTCGAACGGCCGAGGAGTTTTCGGCGGGCCATATCTATGGCGCCATCAACCTGCCTGTCGATCAGATCGGTCAGCAGCTATCGGGGGTCAAGGGACTGAAGCCGGGCAGCACGGTTCTCGTCTATTGCCGGAGCGGCCGGCGCTCGGCTGCGGCAGCCCAGATCTTGCAGCAACGGGGTTATAAGCGAGTGCTTGATGGCGGTGGTATCGAGTCGCTGGCCAAATCGCTGAAACAATGTACCTCGGCCGCTTGCTAGCCGCTGGTCGACAGTCCAGTTTTGCTCAATCAAATCGAATGAGGGTGTTTTGTCATGGCCGTTGAACTGGTTCATCGATCCGACCAGAAAAAAGTACTGGAATTACTTGAGCAGAGCGGACTGGTGTACGAGGAGGGGGTAGATGCCACTTACGGTATCTACGACAATGGAGAACTCGTGGCCACCGGGTCTCGGGCCGGCAATATCCTCAAGATGCTGGCCATCGCGCCTGAACATCAGGGCGGTGCGGTGTTTGGCGAACTGGTCACGGAACTCGTGATGAGCGGCCAGCGTGCCGGGCACGACGCGCTCTTTGTCTATACCAAGCCCGAGTACGTCCTTTCCTTTCAGGCGTTGAATTTCACCCTGTTGGCCAGCCAGGAAAAAGTCGCCTTGCTTGAATACGGCAAGGGGCTTTCGGCGTGGCTGGAATCGAGCCAAGCGCTGATTCGGCCGGGTCTCAACGGTGCTGTCGTGGTCAACTGCAATCCGTTCACCAACGGCCACCGCTACCTGATCGAAAGCGCCGCGCAGCGGGTCGATAATCTCTATGTCTTCGTCGTCAAGGAAGACCGTTCGGTCTTTCCCTTCGAAGTCCGTTACCGGCTCGTTGAGCAAGGAGTGCGCGACCTTGGCAATATCGTCGTACTCGACACCTCGCGCTACATCGTCAGCGGAGCGACCTTTCCGACCTACTTCCTCAAGAAGGACGATCCGGTCGCTCGGATCCAGATGGAGCTCGACGTCACCCTGTTCGCCTCGAAGATCGCCCCGTACTTCGGCATCACGCGGCGTTTTGTCGGTACCGAGCCGAATTGCCCACTGACCGGCGGCTACAACGCCGCGATGCAGAGAATCCTGCCGGCGCACGGAATCGAACTGGCAATCATCGAGCGTAAACAGGTACAGGGGGACGTGATCAGCGCCTCAAAAGTTCGCGAACTGGTCGGACGGAACGACTTCGCGAGCCTTTCCGAGTACGTGCCGCCGACGACGCTGGCCTACCTGCGGAGCGACGAAGCAGCAATGATCCGCGACCGTCTGCAGGGCAATTAAATCGGGCAGTTGCCACAATAATTCTCCTCTTTTTCGTGGAGTGACTTGTCACACGAAGACAATCGTGTCAGGCAAAATTGATTTTCTGAACGGCCTTGATGTCCGCCACCTTGTCCTCGTTGATCTGAGCGAAACACGGCATAGGCGTCGTAACTGAAGTGTCTCATACGATTTGACAGCGCCTTTGGCGCGCCCCAATTCGCATTTGACGATCAATCCCGCATAGGTGCTTCCCGTTGTGCTGATGGTGGCGCGCTATTTTGATTTTTCTTGTTTTTCGACCGTTCTCGTTGCGTCCTTGGGCCTATCTTGATCAGCAAGGTAGTAATGTCGTACAGGCTTAAGATCAGAATCAAGCTCGTAAACCAAAGGAATGCCCGTCGGGATATTGAGTCCAACAATTTCTTTATCCGTGATTTTGTCCAAATACTTGACGAGCGCCCGAAGGCTGTTGCCATGTGCAACTATGAGAAGTTTTTTGCCTGATCTTATCTCTCTGGATAGCGTTTCGTTCCAACACTCAGCAACCCTTTCAACGGTATCTTTCAGGCACTCAGTTTTGGGAAGCCTGCTCCTCTCTATGCCTGCGTATCGTGGATCGTTGCCAGGAAAACGATCATCCTCCTCAGAAACCGATGGCGGTGAAATATTGTAGCTTCGTCGCCAAATCAGAACCTGCTCTTCTCCATATTTGGCGGCTGTCTCGGCTTTGTTGAGCCCCTGCAGTGCCCCGTAATGTCGCTCATTAAGCCGCCAATCCCGGACGACTGGGATCCACATCTCGTCGAGTTCGTCAAGAACCACCCAGAGCGTGCGTATGGCGCGCTTAAGCAGCGACGTATAAGCGATATCGAATTGGAACCCCGCGTCACGCAGTGCGTGTCCAGCCTTGTGCGATTCAGCCACACCTGCGTCGGCCAGATCGGCATCATGCCAGCCCGTAAACCGGTTCTGTACGTTCCATTCGCTGAGACCGTGGCGAAGCAAGACTAGTTTGTACACAAAATTTCCTTCATATCCTTTCGATAATCTGCACAGATCCTTCCCTCTGGCAGGTCGTCGATTTGGATGAAATCATGCAGGGGTTGGATTTTGCTTGATGTGAGTCAATGCGTCCTCGCCTTGCTCCGCCCGATAGCCTTCCGCCAGAGGGCTTTTTTTCGCGCCATGTAAGCGTAGAGGAAAATGGCCAGGAGAACAGGGGCGAGCATCAGCACACAAAATTCAAGCACGGCGAATACGGATTTATCCATTAGTGTCTCCTGAAACAAAAGCGAGCTTAAGTCCGCCGATAAACTTCGGCACCTGTTTGTATGAATTCAGCCGCCTTCATTTCCATCATTTTCGCCAGAGCCGCTTTTTCATCCATGCCTTGCTCTGCGGCGAAGTCGCGAACTTCCTGGGTGATCTTCATCGAGCAGAAGTGCGGGCCGCACATCGAGCAGAAATGCGCGACCTTGGCCGATTCCTTGGGCAGCGTCTCGTCGTGGAAGCTCTTGGCCTTGTCGGGGTCGAGGCCGAGGTTGAACTGGTCGTCCCAGCGGAACTCGAATCTCGCCTTGGACAGCGCATTGTCGCGGATCTGCGCGCCGGGGTGGCCTTTGGCCAGGTCGGCGGCGTGCGCCGCGAGCTTGTAGGTGATGATGCCTTCCTTGACGTCGTTCTTGTCGGGCAGACCCAGGTGCTCCTTGGGCGTCACGTAGCACAGCATGGCGGTGCCGAACCAGCCGATCATCGCCGCGCCGATGCCGCTGGTGATGTGGTCGTAGCCTGGCGCGATGTCGGTGGTCAATGGCCCGAGCGTGTAGAAAGGTGCTTCCTTGCAGTATTTGAGCTGCAGGTCCATGTTCTCCTTGATCATGTGCATCGGCACGTGACCCGGGCCTTCGATGAAGACCTGGCAGTCGTGCTTCCAGGCGATGTCGGTGAGCTCGCCCAGCGTTTCGAGTTCGCCGAGCTGCGCCTCATCGTTGGCGTCGTAGATGGAGCCGGGTCGCAGGCCGTCGCCGAGCGAGAAGGCGACGTCGTAGGACTTGAGAATCTCGCACATTTCTTCGAAGTGCGTGTAGAGGAAGCTTTCCTGGTGGTGCGCGAGGCACCACTTGGCCATGATCGAGCCACCGCGCGAGACGATCCCGGTGAGCCGCTTGGCGGTCAGCGGGACGTAGCGCAGCAGCACGCCGGCGTGGATGGTGAAGTAATCGACGCCCTGCTCGGCCTGCTCGATCAGCGTGTCGCGGAAGATCTCCCAGGTGAGATCCTCGGCTTTGCCGTCGACCTTTTCGAGCGCCTGGTAGATCGGCACCGTGCCGATCGGCACCGGGCTGTTGCGGATGATCCACTCGCGCGTCTCGTGGATGTTCTTGCCGGTTGAGAGGTCCATCACCGTATCGCCGCCCCAGCGGATCGACCAGGTCATCTTCTCGACTTCCTCCTGGATGGAAGATCCGAGCGCCGAGTTGCCGATGTTGGCGTTGATCTTGGTCAGGAAGTTGCGGCCGATGATCATCGGCTCGGCTTCCGGGTGGTTGATGTTGGCCGGGATCACGGCGCGGCCGCGAGCGACTTCGGAGCGGACGAATTCGGGCGTGATTTCTTCGGGGATGCTGGCGCCGAAGTGCTGGCCCGGATGCTGGCGACAGAGGATTTCGGCGAAGCGGCTCCCCTGCGGCCCCGAGGCCTTGAGCGATTCGACGTAGGCGCGGCGGTTGTTGTTCTCGCGGATGGCGATGTATTCCATTTCCGGGGTGATGATGCCTTGTCGCGCGTAGTGCATTTGCGTTACGTTGCCACTGCGGTTGGCGCCGGTCTTGGCGCGCAGCGGTTTGCGCTGCAGGCCGGGGAAGCGCAGCTCCTTGAGTTCGCTGTCGGCGGCGGCCTTTTTCACCCTGTCGCGGCCAAACTCGGACGACAGGTCGGCGAGCGACTCGGTGTCGCCGCGCTCGGCGATCCAGCGCGCGCGCAGCGTCGGCAGACCCTGACGGATGTCGATCGTCGCCTGCGGGTCGGAGTAGGGGCCGGAGCAGTCGTAGACGTAGATCGGCGGATTCTTCTCGCCGCCGAACGCGGTGTCGGTGTCGGACTGCGAGATTTCGCGCATCGGCACCTGGATGTCGGGGCGGTTGCCGGCGACGTAGATCTTGCGCGAGTTGGGCAGCGGAGTGACGGCCGCAGCGTCCACCTGGGCGTCGGAGGCGATGAATTTTTCGTTGGCGTTCATGGCGTTTTCAGAAATTCTATCGAATATGGGCGTGATTGACGGTCGGTGTAGAACCCGTCCAAGTCGATCAATCGTAACGTGCGCGGGTGGTATCGTCCGTCATCGTTGCTTCGACCAAAGGCTTCCATTCGGGGCTTTCCCAGCTTCCCAGGCAAGTGTGTGTATTCAGGTATTTGTTCGGAATCGGGTGCGTGCCGACGACCACTTTGACCGGATAGCTCTTTTCCAGAAAGGCTTTGAACGTTGCGATATGCGGGCAGGGCGGGTAGCCAACGAGCATGCCGGTAGCCAAATGAATGACTTCTGCGCCATTTTTGAGCATCTCGTCCGCAGCGTACTCAATATTGCCCCCCGGGCAGCCATCGCAAGTCGTAAATCCGACCAGTTCAAGTTCGGCATCGGCCGCGTAGCCGGAAAAAGCGCCTTCCTTGTCGCGCAAGGCGCGCAGGCATTTACCTCCCGCGCAGCGCCGGTAACGGTCACAGATGATGATTCCGATTTTTGTCTTTGAGGTCATTTCAATTGCTCCGATAGTCATTGTTGGTGAAGTTGAACCGTCCGCCGGTGCTTGGCAAGGATTTTCATCCTGCACAGAGCGGATAGCGGCTCGTTCGTGATCGCTACAACAGCTTCCACGCCTTGATCTTCCGGTAGAGCGTCGTCGGGTGCATGCCGAGCTGCGCCGCGGTCCGTTGACGGTTGAAGTCGTTTTCGCGAAGGGCGGCAAGAATGGCCTGGCCTTCGGCGTGTTGACGGATTTGCGCAGCCGGTGCGAGCGACGTGGACGAGGGGGCTGACGTCTGCCATTCTTGCGGGAGATGTTCGCATCCGATCAGGTCTTCGCGGCAGAGCACGGCGGCGCGCTCAATGACGTTGGAGAGTTGCCTGATATTGCCAGGCCAGTCGTTGTTTTGAAGGATATTCATGGCTTCGGGGGCGATCCCGTCGAAATGACAGCCCAACTGAAGATTGATCCGACCGAGCAGTTCCATCGCCAGCGCCGGAATGTCCTCGCGGCGTTCGCGCAGCGGCGGGATATCGAGCCGCATGACGACCAGGCGGTAATACAGGTCTTCACGGAATGTCCCTTGTTTGACCATTTCCTGCAGGTCGCGGTGGCTGGCGGCGATGACGCGGGCCTTGAGCGGCTCCGCATGGGTTCCGCCGAGCGGCTCGAATTCGCGCTCCTCGAGAACGCGCAATAGCCGCACCTGCATCGCCGGGCTGATTTCGCCGATTTCATCGAGAAACAGCGTGCCGTCGTGAGCCAGCGAAAAGCGTCCTGGCTTGTCGCGATCCGCACCGGTGAACGCCCCTTTCTTGTAGCCGAAGAGTTCCGACTCGAGAAGATTTTCCGGCAATGCGCCGCAGTTGATGGCGACGAAAGGCTTGGCCGCGCGCGGTCCCTGCTGGTGAATGGCACGGGCAACGACTTCCTTGCCGGTGCCGGTTTCTCCGCAAATCAGGACCGAAGTCGGGTGGGTCGCCAGCACCGACACCAGTTCGAGTACCTGCTGCATGGCCGGATTCCGGCTGCTCAGGTGGGACGTCTGGTGTTGCAGCGCGCGGCGCAAGGCGTCGACTTCGCTGAGGTCGCGGAAGGTTTCAACGCCGCCGATGACGTCGCCCCGCTCGTCAACCAGCGCCGCCGCCGTGACGCTGATCGAAACGCGTTCGCCGTCGATGTCGACGAAGTAGCAGCGCTCATCGCTCACCGGTTTGCTGCCGGCCAGCGCCCGGCGGATCGGGCAACGGGCCTCGCACAGCGTCGAGTGCAGCACGTCCGAGCACAATTGGCCCTGCGCCTCGTCGCGCGTCACCCCGGTGATTTCCTCGGCCGAACGGTTGAACGAGGTGATTTTCCAGTCGCGGTCGACGGTGAATACGCCTTCGGAAAGGCTGTCGAGAATCGCCTGGTTCAGCGGTGAGCTCGGCATCCTCGTTGGTCCGGGCATAGGTCGAGCGATTCCGCCGATTGGCCGATGCAAGGCGGAAGGTCGTTGAGCCAATCGAGCGAGGCGTACATCAGAACTGCCGGGTTTTCAGCATGACCAGGGTGCAGGCCTCGATCGCTTCGATTCCGGCGGCTTGCAGCTGAGCGTAGGCGGCCGGGTTCTCGCTTCCCGGGTTGAAGATGACCCGTTTCGGTTCGAGCGCGATGATCTGCTCGATCAGCCCCTGCTGCCGCGCCGGTCCGACGTACATCGTCACCGTATCGACTTTCTCGGCGACATCGCTGGCGCGGCCATACGCCTTCCGATCGAGAATTCTATCCCGGGCAGGCGCCACCGGAATGGGATTGTGCCCGTATTCGGCGAGCATCTTCATCGCCTTGTTCGAGTAGCGTTCCTCGTTCTCGCTGGCACCGATTACCACGACGTTTTCCATGCTTACTCCTTAGTGATCGCAGGCGTTACCGCCGACCGACAGCGTTCCGGCCAGATAATCGGCGACCAGTTTTTCCGGCGTCTCGACGCCAGCGCCGACGGTGACCTCGATGCCGTGACCGGTGAACAGTTCCCGGGCGCGTTGCCCCATGCCGCCGGCGATGATGCGCTTGACACCGCGCTCGGCCAGCCAGGGCGGCAGCAGACCCGGCTCATGCGGCGGCGCGTCGACGTCGCTGCGCTGCAGGATGGCTTTCGTCGCAGGATCGACGTCGATCAACGCAAAGGAGGCGCAGTGGCCGAAGTGGATGGCCAGTTTACCTTCGGCGAGGGGGATGGCGAATTTCATTTTGAAGCTCCTTATGGGGGTTGGCGTGACACGTGGAACAAATGCGTGAATCAAGTTCGTCATTCCGGCAAAAGCCGGAATCTAGTCTGCCGCTGCGCTGGACACCGGTTTCCGCCGGTGTGACGGATTATCAGGGGGGGGCGCCAGTTGCCATACCGTTAGGCGATCGTTGATGAATCACTCTGCAGGCCGAGATTTTTCCATACCTCTCGGATGTCTCCGGCACACGGGCAGTCAGTGTCGACGACGGCTCGCTCCTGGATTTGCGCCCGGGTGACCGACGCGTCGTAACGGATACGGCCGACAATCCGCGCGCCGCTCTGCCGGGCCTTCTCTTCGATGCGTTCGGTCATTTCGGGGTTGATGTCCCACTTGTTGACGCAGATCGACGCGGGAATGCCGAAGTGGCGAGTCAGCGCCAGCACGCGCTCAAGGTCGTGCTCGCCCGATAAGGTCGGTTCAGTAACGAGCAGCGCGTGCGTTGCGCCGGTGACCGAGGCGATCACCGGACAACCGATTCCAGGGGGACCATCGACGATGATCAGCGGGTAATCGCCTTCTTCGGCGATGCGGCGCGCCTCGCGGCGAACGGTCGTCACCAGTTTGCCCGAGTTTTCGGCGGCGACGCCGAGCCGGGCGTGCACCATCGGGCCGCAGGCGGTCTCTGAAATCATCCATTCGCCGCAACGGCGCTCGAGGAAGTCGATGACGTCCATCGGGCAGGTTTTGAGGCAGACGCCGCAGCCTTCGCAGGCCGTCGGGTCGATCCAGTAGGTGTCGTGTCCGTCTTCTGGCGCGGGCAGTTGAATGGCATCGAATCGGCATTCGGGCAGGCAGACGCCGCAGTTGCAGCACACCTCCTCCATGATCACCGCCTGGTGGCCACTCATGAATTCGTGCCGTTCGCGGACCGTCGGCGCCAGCACCAGATGCAGGTCGGCAGCGTCGACGTCGCAGTCTGCCATGACCGGGCGCAGCGCCAGCCGCGCGAACGACGCGGTGAGGCTGGTCTTGCCGGTGCCGCCCTTGCCGCTGAGGATGACGAGCTCCTTCATGAGCGTGCTCCCGCGTGCAGCGTGATCGCCTGCCACAGGCGTTCGAAATGCGCCCGGTATTCGGGCAGCGTTTCGACGATCAGTTCGCCGCGCGAATACGCCTCGGCGATCCGCCGGTCGTCGGGGATTTCGAGCAGCAGCGGAATCGACGCTTCGCTGCAGAACCTCTGCACGCGGTCGTCACCGATGCCGACGCGGTTAATGACGACGCCGAAAGGCAGGTACAGCTCGCGCACCGTATCGACCGCCAGTTTGAGGTCATGCAGGCCGAACGGCGTCGGTTCGGTGACCAGCACGACGTAGTCCGCACCGCGCAGCGTCGCTACCGCCGGGCAGGCGGTTCCGGGCGGCGCGTCGAGAATGGCAGTGACGCCCTTTTCAAGCCGGTCCTTGACCGAGTGCACCAGAGCGGAGGCCAGCGAAACGCCGACATCCAGACAGCCACTTTTGAGCGTGATGTGCCCATCAACGAAGGTCTTGACCACGCCGATCCGGAAATTTTCTTCGCTGATCGCGCTGCGCGAACAGACCAACGTGCAGCCGCCGCAGCCATGACAGAGTTCAGGAAACACCAGTGGCGCGCCGCAGAATGAGGCGAGCGCGTTGAACTGGCAAAAATCGACGCATTCATCGCAGGCGTTGCAGGCCGTGGCGTCGATTTTCGGAACGGCGATCGAAATCTCTTCTTCGCCGATCAGCGAACCGTGCAGGAAGAGGTGGGCGTTCGGTTCTTCGACGTCGCAATCGAGAAGCTGCACGGGAAAATCGAGCACGCGGGCCAGATTGACCGAGATGCTGGTCTTGCCTGTGCCGCCTTTGCCTGAGGCTACCGCGAGGATCATGCCCAATGGCCTTCGACGTTGGCAACCTTTGCCGCAGTCAATTCACCGGCCTGGTACCGTGCCAGCGCCTCGGCGATGGTCGCCGCCTCGGTGTTATAAACCTTGACTCCGGCGGCCTCCAGCACGCGGAACGCCTTCGGTCCGCAGTGCCCGGTAATCAACGCCTGGGCGCCGGCCTTGACGATGGTTTGCGCCGCCTGGATGCCGGCACCCTGCGCAGCGTCTAGATTCTGCTGGTTGCTGATGAGCGTCGAGGTTTGCCGTTCCAAATCGAAAATCAGGAAGTTTTTCGTTCGCCCGAAGCTGGGGTCAAGCTTGGATTCGAGATTTTCTCCGGAGGTGGTGAACGCTAATTTCATATATGCCTTTACCAATCAAAAAACTATGCTTAATATTGGCATACGCCAATAATAATTGCAAGGTGTTCTCGATAATTGCTGCAATTGGCGCGCACTCGTCACATCCCAGGGCCGCTTCATGGCGGCGGGGTTTGGTGATTGCCGCGACACGCGGTGCCATGCAGCAGAGGGCTATCTATAGTGGATAAAAGTTGTTGCTGATGGAGGGGCGATGCGCATAATCCTGTTGTTCTTGTGTTTGGCGCTGATGCCGATTTCTGTCAACGCGGACGAACCGGTGTGGACCGAGCCGGGCGAAGAGGGGACTAGGGTTCATCTATTTCTGTTTTGGTCGAAGACCTGCCCGCATTGCCTCAAAGTCCGGCCGCACGTCATCGATCTGGCGCAACGGCACGTCTGGATTCAGTTGCACGATCACGAATTGAGCGAGCATCCCGACAACATCGAGCGCTTCGTTGACATGGCCGAGCTCCTCGGGCAGCGGGCGCAAGCCGTGCCGACGCTCGTCTATTGTCGACAGATGGAGGTTGGGCTGGATAGCAGCCCAGAGGGCTTGGCTGGCCTCTTTTCCCGCTTGGAAGACTGCCGCTGGCAAAAAGCGAAATTGACTGAGCCGCGCTTTCCCCCGCCGACTGTGGCGATTCCGCTGGTCGGCAAGATCGATACGACCCGGCTATCGTTGCCGCTGCTGACCATCCTGATCGCAGCAATGGATGCTTTCAATCCATGCGCCTTCTTCGTTTTGCTCTTCCTGCTTTCCTTGCTGGCGCACCAGCAGGACCGGCGCCGCATGCTCTTGATCGGCGTGGTTTTCGTGGTGTTTTCCGGCCTGATGTATTTTGCCTTCATGGCCGCCTGGCTCAATCTCTTTCTCGTGCTCGGCAGTTTGCCGTGGGTGACCCGCGGGGCCGGCATATTGGCGCTGGCGATGGGGCTAATCAACGTCAAGGATTTTGTGCGTTTCCGTCAGGGAATTACGCTGTCGATTTCGGCCGACGGCAAGGCCGATATTTTCCAGCGTGCCCGCCGCCTGCTGGCGGCAGAAAACCTCGCGGCCATGCTCGCCGCGACGGTGATTCTGGCGATTTCCGCCAATTTTTATGAACTGCTGTGCACCGCAGGCTTTCCGATGGTGTTTACCCGCCTGCTCACGCTGCAGGAAAGCAGCGCGCTTCGGCATTACCTCTATCTCGGCTTATACAACATCATCTACGTGCTGCCGCTGCTGGCCATCGTACTGGCCTTCGTGCGCACGATGGGCGCGCGCAAGTTGAGCGAGCGCGACGGCCGTTCGCTGAAGCTGCTTTCTGGCTTGATGATGCTCGGTCTCGGCGCTGTCTTGTTGCTGGCGCCGGAGATGCTTGGCAAGATCTGGCTGGCGCTCGCGGTGCCCGCGCTCGCCATCGCCATCACCTGGATTGCTCGACGCAGGACAGCTGCTTGATGCGCCAGAAGCGATGTGTCGAGGGCGTCGAGTTGGCGACAAAGCCAGCTTGCCGCAATCGATGTTTTTTCGTACGCGCCACCGAAATACACTGTCGTCAGCGCATGGTGGACGCGGGCATTATCCTACCGTCGTCAAATCGATCCTGGGCGGCAAGCACTGGATCGATCGAGCGGCAAGGGCCTAGCTCAGAATTTCGTCCAAGGTAATGTAATCGCCGACGTGGCCGGCCATTTTCTCGGCGTCGGTCTGAACCGGGAGCGTCTTTTTGCCGGGTCTCCAGCCGGCAGGGCAAACCTCCCCGGTCTTGGTGGCGTGTTGCCAGGTTTCCACCTGCCTCAGGAATTCATTGACGTTTCTTCCCTCCGAATCCGCCTGGACTTCCTGAGCCACGCAGATTTGGTCTGGGTTGAAGAGAAAGCGCCACGCCTTCTTCTTCGACGAGGACGCCAAAGGCACGGCTGACTTCCTGATTCGAATCGGCGCCCATCATCAGTTTCAAGCCCTTGAGGATGGTCTCGGTCTCGGCAAAGATCTTGTGGGAGAACTTCGAGTCTACCGATACCGCCAGTATTTCGACCCCTAGCCGCTGGAATTCATCGTATTTCGCGTTCATTGCAGCGATTTCAGTGGGGCACACAAAGGTAAAATCAGCAGGATAGAAGCAAACGACCGACCATTTGCCTTTGTAGTCGTCGCTGGAAACCGTCGTGAAATGACTGCTCTTCGCGTCATAGGCATCCATCGTGAATTTCGGCATTTCCCTGCGTACCATCGTCGAGCTCATCGTCTCAATCTCCTTGTGGGGTTGTTCACTCACCAATCCTCGTGACTTAGCTTTTTGCCATAGGCAGGGTTTGTAAGCATGGGCTTTATGCGGCTTGGGTCGAACGAGTCGAGGCTGACTGCGGTTGGGCATGAATTTCTGAAGGTTGGTAGCTATTTCGGCGAACAGGTGGGTGGCCATGCGCGAGGTCATCGAGACGACGCCAGCAAGGACACGCGGCAGGAGACGATGCAGATGACTGAAGGCGATCGCGCGATTGATGCGCCACGGCGAATCGGACGCAAGGTGTCGCTCGGTGGCCAGATAAGCGGCCAGGGCGTTGAGATTGTCGCAGACCACCTTGGCGCCGCTGTCCTGGCAGGCGGCCAGCCAGGTGAAGCCCGAGGTGTGCTCGAGGCTCAGCCGATGTTTGACGCGCTTGAACGCGGGGTTTGAGGCGCAGTGGAACGGAAAACCGGGTTAGGCGTATGTCATTCAACTGTAGCCCGTTGCCGCCTGCGGATGTGCTGCCTATACTTCGTCAGAGGGATTACGTAATGGCCGTAGTTCGCCTTTGGCGACCGATTCAGGCACGGAGAAAGAATAGCGTCCCAGCATGTTGATGTGCTCGTGCAGGAGTGGCGACAGGCGTGCCACGTCTTCTTCCTTCACCGGATAGCCGTCAGCACGCAGTTGAGATCCTGTTCTTCGGTGCTGACACGGAGGTAGATGCGGGCGATCTTCATGGAGTCTGGCCAAGATGGGTATACGGAATTTGGCTAACTATAGATGATATGGCCAACAAAGCGAAACACGATGTAAATTGTCCACTAACCATTTGGCTATTCAAGTTGGCCAGATTGGCCCCGGAGTCGCACCGGTCATTGATTGTATTGCACTAAGTGCTACAATGAGCCATGCGAGTTTTCAAGACACGAGTATTTGATCGTTGGGCAGGGAAAGCGGGCGTCACCGACACCGCCTTGTTGAAGGCCGTTGCCGATATTAAACGCGGGCTGATCGATGCGGATCTGGGGAGCAACCTCTTCAAGCAGAGAGTGGCGCTCCCTGGGCGAGGTAAAAGCGGTAGTACGTGCACTCTACTGGCCACGCGCTTCGCTGGCACGCTGTACTTTCTTTTCGGGTTTGAGAAGAAGGACCGCGACAACATTACCCAGCGCGAGCTGGGGATTTACCAGAGCCTCGCGAGCACTTTAGTCATGCTCAGTAACGAGCAGATCGAAACTGCGTTGAAAGCTAACGAATTGATGGAGGTGCAACATGAGCCGAATGATTAACGAAGCCCTGGAAACGATGCGAGGTTTGCATGCCGTTGGCGCTGTGAACAAGCAAACATTGCGTGACTTTGAAACGCAATGCCTGCCACCGCCGGCCTACACGGCGGAAATGATCCGGCGTTTGCGAGAGAACTTGCACATCAGCCAGGCCGTATTCGCCGCCTACCTCAACGCCAGCATTTCTACCGTTCAGAAGTGGGAAAACGGCGATAAGAAACCCAGTGGTGCTGCGGCACGTTTGCTTTCAGTGATTGAGCGCAAAGGGCTGGAAGTGCTGGTCTGAACAAGTCTGCTGTAGCGATAGACTCAGCAGTTGATAAAATGAGGCGCCCAACCTAGCTCCCTTTGGTCGCTGAACAACGCTTCTTCCCCTTTTTAGCCGCTTGATAGGGTCCCCTGCGATAATCCGTGGTTGACAATTATTGTTACCCTGTATAACAATAATGCATGGCAAGCGACAGCCCACTTGAGCTTATCTACCAGGCCCATCAGCTCTTGAGCAGGATGGAGTCCGCCCCCCGCGACTATGGCGGAGGCAGGCCTTTGTTTGCCTCCGAGATTCATACCCTGTGCATGATTGCAGAACATCCGGGCATCAACCTGACCCAGCTTGCCGATTGTCTAAATGTGAGCAAGAGCGCTGTTTCGAAGGTTGTCAGCAAACTTATGTCGTCCGAATACTCTGAGAAACGACTGGCCGATAGCAATAGGAAGGAGGTCTATTTTTTTGTGACCGCCCGGGGCAAGCGCGCCGTTCAGAGCCACAGACAGTTTCACGAACGCGTTTTCGGGCCACTGTACCAACGGGAAGCAGAGCTTGGGTCGAAAGAACGGGAGTGCATTGCCGGATTTCTTGCGGACCTTGGAGCCATGTTGCAGGGGCATGATTGATCAATATAGGCTGAGAAGGCCGTTTTTTTTGGACTCGTGTTACCCAGGTTAACAAAATATGGGCATGGCGGGCGGGGTGACCTCACGCGGGGATTCCATGACATTTCAATGGAGGTTGGAAAATGAAGATTATTCATGATCGGCAGAAGGCAAGAAAGCTGCTTGGTCTGGTGTCTGCTTTGCTTTTTCCGGTGACGATGCTCTATTTTTCACCGGGTATGGTGTTTCGGGGTGCGCGCCTAGGGGTGTTATCTGGCAGTTATATCACTTTCGCAATACTATTCATTAGTGCCGTGGTCTTTGGGCGCGCATGGTGTGGTTGGTTGTGTCCGGTTGCCGGATTATCCGAGATGGCACTTCCGGTAAGAAATGAACCATTCCGGGCCGATCGCCTGAAAGTAACCAAATACATCATCTGGGTGATCTGGCTAATCGCCATCGCTTTCGTGGTCGTCGCGGTCGGAGGTGGCTTCCGGCACATTGACCCATTGCTTGGCACCTACAAGGGCATCTCTATCCACAATGCATCGCTGCTGCTGGCCTACTACTTCGTTGTCGGAATCATCATGGCCGCGTCGCTTCTGGCAGGAAAGCGAGGTTTCTGCCATACCCTTTGCTGGATGGCGCCCTTCATGGTTCTTGGCCGTAAACTGGGGAACACGCTGCGCCTACCCGCTCTCAGACTGACTGCCAGGAACGAGCCCTGCTCAGGCTGCAGAAGCTGCGAGACATTTTGTCCCATGAGTCTACCAGTCCCGGAGATGGTCAGGCGAGGTGCAATGGAGCACATCGATTGCATACTGTGCGGGGCATGTGCCGATGCCTGTGCGAATCAAGTGTTGCTTTTGTCATTTCGTCGCCCCGAAACCAAGGACCTTTGATTCAGCAGCCGGGTAGGGTGAGCACCGCGCACGCGGAACCCCACGATCTTGCCCGCATGGTGCCCTTCAACAGGTCCGTACGGTGCATGTAACCTTGGAAGTGGTGCGCAATGCGCGCCTTACGAATGAATGTCCGCTTCTCCAAAGCTCGATAGTCAGCAAAGTGACGCGACCGTCATCTATTCTAATCATCGCCGGAAAGCAGTCGGCGAAGTTCCGACGCCTAGAAGCGGCCAGTCGTCACTGAGTATTTTCGACCGAGGCTGTGTGAAAACTCAAAACTGGGTCGATTCCAGGGGTGCCTTGACCATTCCAGACGCTAAACAAATCGAATCCAGAGCGATCTATGAGGTCGTATTTAATTGGTATGCTCATGATTTGGCGTTTTCACACAACCTCGACCCGTTGCTGTCATGCGCTTTCTGAATGAACCGCACACGCCTCTCAACGAAGCCGTGGAAGCTACGCTGGAAGGCATGGGCTGCTTGTAACATAACCAGCCGCATTGACATCAGTGGTGGCCCCGACTAGAAACCAAGCTTCCAGCGGGAGCGCGGGCAGGAGCAGTTGGCGTGTTAAGTCGGCTGTTTCGCTTTCAAGCCGGCTTCCCCCGCTTTGCAAAGCATCAGCGCCACGAGGATTCCAGTCCCCGCGGCACAGCAGCCAGCCAGGAACACGCTGCCATAGCCCGCGCGATCGGCCAGGAAGCCTGCGAGCGGGCCGGTCAACCCGTAGGCGATATCCTGAAAGGCGGTGAAACCACCCAGCGCGGTGCCTCGAAGATGGGAGGGAATCAGATGAACCACTTCGCGCCCCATGGCAGGGAAGATCAGGGAACAGCCGAGTCCGGTCATGAAGGCGCCCAAAAACGCCTGCGCGGGGCTTGTCGCCGTCCATATCAGCGCCTGACCGATCGCCTCCACGGCGAGCGAGGCGATGGCAAGCTGCAGGGCACCCATGCGATCAGGCAGGTGCCCCAAGAACAGGCGCACCAGCACGAAACCGACTCCGAATGCAGTAAGGCCAAATCCGGCATGACTCCAGCCCAGAGCACGGAAATGCAGTGCAAAGAATGCCCCGATCGCGGCAAAGCCAATCCCCTGCAGGCAGACGATGGCGCCATGCTGCCATATCTGCCTGACCACACTGGCAAAGGATGGTCGAGTGACATCGGGATGCGCAGGTGAGCCCGCTAGCGGTAGAATTGCCAGAATGCCTAGGCCGGACAGCAGTGCGCTAACGCCCATGGCACCAGAAAAGCCAAAATGCTCAAGCAGGTTCAGACCGATTGGCCCACCAAGGGCTAGCGCGCCATAGATGGCTGCGCCGACCAACGCCAGCACGCGCCCTGAATTAGCCGGACCGACAAGACTGATGCCCCATGAGATCACACCCACGGCAACCAGACTCTCGCCGACACCAAGAACCAGACGACCGACGATGAGAACCGAGAACGACAACCACGAGGTCTGGACGAGCATTCCTGAAAGCGCCGAGACCAGCGCCCCGATAACGTAGAAGGCCAGTCCGCGCAGGGTGGCTCGCTTAGCACCGAGACGGTCAGAGAAATGTCCCGCATAGCCGCGCGTGGCAATGGTGGAAAAGAACACGGCGCCCACGGCCAAGCCGGCCCAGACGTTGCCAAAGCCAAGTTGCCCAGTCACATGGATAGGCACGACCGGCAGCGAGATGCCGATGCAGAGGTAGGAGAAGAAAAGGATACAGGTCAGCAGAACCAAGCGGGCCTGTGAGGTATTTGGTGCAATTTGCGATGACATAGCAACTCCAAAACGTTCTCCATCGCGGCCAGCAGACATGGACTGCCGCGCTAACCGACGGAGCGATAAATGCGTTGCTTGACGTAAACGCTTACGGCCAGTGACGCTGGCATGGATGCCCGGCGTGAGAAGTTCAGCCGAGCCGTACGGAAAGTTCGACTCCTCCGGCCAGGGAGTAAGACAGGTAGCCGCTTTCAGGCGCGCGCGCGTACGCCAAGTATTCCGAGCTTGCGTTGGCGTCGTCCGCCACAATCTGGGCTCCCACCCGCAGGCGCGGTTCCAACAGGCCCAGGATTTCCGCGTAGAGGCCTTTCGCCCCGTCCAGTGGTACCAGATCAATGGCGTCGGGCAGCGACGAACTCAGCGTTTGTAAAGCATCACCTTCCCGGATTTCCACCAGATCCAGCAGGTCCGCGGCACTCAAGTTGTTACGGGCGCGGGCCGCCTTTGCGGGCTCCAACTCGGTACTGATCAACTGACCACCACCGTTGTCGCGCAATGCAGCGGCCAGATGCAGTGACGAGAAACCGAATGACGTTCCGAACTCGATGATCGTTTGCGCCTTGCACGCCCTGGCCAGCATATACAGCAAGCGGCCCGTTTCGCACACAGCCGCGAGCGGAAATCCTTCAGGCGACCATACAGATCGGGATAGTCAGTCTTGCTTCGCAACTGCTGTTCAATCTCTCCGTCAGGCAGATCGCAAAGCACCTTGTCCAACGTTGCGGCAAGGGCATCCTCTTCGGCCAGCAGCTGTACTGGCACGTGGGCAACGATAGGTGTGGTCAGGGTGTTCATGTATTTTGCATCGCGCTTGAACGCAACATTGCGTCAATGCATAATACGAATAAACATTCATATTTTCTATTCGCATTTCGGATCCTGACCATGGCAGAACGGAAAACTCCGCGTATTTCCTCGCGAAAACAGCCGAAACAGGCACGCTCGAATGAGCTCGTTTCGGCAATTCTCGAAGCAGCTCTTCACGTTTTGGCGAGGGAGGGTGCGCAGCGATTCACCACGACACGTGTGGCCGAACGAGCTGGCGTGAGCGTGGGATCGATCTATCAGTACTTCCCGAACAAAGCAGCCATCCTTTTCAGGCTGCAGAGTGATGAATGGCAACGAACGTCAGGAATGATGTGCCGAATCCTAGAGGGCCAGGATCGGCCTCCGTCGGAACGTTTGCGCGCACTCGTGCACGCTTTTGTTCGCTCGGAGTGCGAGGAAGCCGACATGCGCATTGCTCTCAACGATGCGGCACCACTTTACCGAGATGTGCCCGAAGCCCAGGAGGCCCGGGCCGCAGCGGCGCAGGCGATGCTGCGCTTCATGCAGGAGGCGCTTCCAGACGCTTCACCAACCGAGCACCAGCAAGTAAACGACATTATCACCGTGACGCTCAGTGCCGTCGGTAAAGGTTTCTCCCAGTCTCCGCGCACACCTGAAGAAGTGGAAGCCTATGCGGACGCCCTGGCCGATATGTTTTGCGCCTATCTGAAAAGCCGTGGTCATGGAAAATTCCGTGAGGCATCTGCATCGACCAATTAGCCGGAAAGACCACGCTCTCCGTTCTTCCAATAGCCCTTTGCACTGATATGAAGAGCTTGCTTGGTGTCACGCAGAACCGGAAAGGGGAGACGACATTCTTACCCTTATCAGCTCAATCTATGGCGCTGACTGGCAGCTATGCCGATTGTCGATTGCTAACCGCATTCAGGTGAAGGTTGGCATTGGCCGATTTCCTCGCGTGTCCGGTTTGGCAGGTTTTGTTTAGCGTTGTTCGACGCCTGCCCGACCGCGAAGACGTAAGCATACACCGCCAAGGCCAGCGGGCAGGCGTTGGACAAAGCCCAAGGGAGGAAACCGCGGAATGCTGCGAGGCGTTCAGGGAGAGAGATGCGCTATGGGGATTTTAGTGGCG
>Ga0316604_10001076_pt1 | contig 26338 bp, 26 predicted proteins | sample OWC_soil_day20_C_FD_207650 | JGI IMG/M metagenome (GOLD analysis project Ga0316604, IMG submission 207650) | Wetland soil microbial communities from Old Woman Creek delta, Ohio, United States - OWC_soil_day20_CT | ecosystem: Environmental > Terrestrial > Soil > Wetlands | place: USA: Ohio...
AAAACAATAACATAAAACAATAACATAAAACAATAACATAAAACAATAACATAAAACAATAACATAAAACAATAACATAAAACAATAACATAAAACAATAACATAAAACAATAACATAAAACAATAACATAAAACAAGTTTGGCTTACGCCAAACTTGTCCAGGCTATTGAAAAAAGCCAATTTGCGTTCATAGCATCTTAACCTTTTTGAACAGCCTTTACTATTTAGTGTTTCGAAACAGAAAATGATGCCAATAATACTTTGTCATCAAAAAAATCATTGTTCTTCTTAATTGATTTGTTCCACATGGGAGGCGAACGCGTTATGGTTATGGATCGACTCAAAGTTTTCACATTGGGCGGAAAACCAAGATACTCCAGGCAAAGCACGAATCGCCAGTACTAAATCGCGTAGCACATCTTCAACAAATTTCGGATTATTATAGGCCTGTTCAGTTACAAACTTCTCATCTTCCCGTTTCAGTAACGAGTATACCGGACAACTTCCTTGCGACTCCATCAGTGCCGCCAGATCTTCAATCCAGATGAATTTTCCGTGTTGATGCCGTATCCATACCTCCATGAGGCCGCGTTGGTTATGGGCCCCGTACTCGGAAATTTCCTTGCTGCAAGGACAGAGGGATGTAAACGGGACTTTTAATCCAAGAACAAAATCCAGATGTTCTCCTTTCACCAAATCGCCGGAAAAACAACAATCACAATCAATCATGCTGGTTAAGCCGCTAACCGGCGCCTTTTTCTCAATAAAATATTTATAATGAATATCAATATGCGCTCGTCTCGCGTTCAAACGTTTAATAACATCCGTCAAGATTGCTTCCATCTCACGATAGGAGATCGGTTTGCGGCTCCATTCACTAAGAATTTCAATAAAACGGCTCATATGCGTCCCTTTAAATTCTTTAGGAAGGTCTACTGTCAATTTTATTTTTGCTAATACGGACTGAAAAGAACCCGCCTTTGTCCGAATAAGAAAAGGCAGATGAACATCGCTGACACCCACCCGTTGAATAGCAATTCCGCGTTCATCAGCGGCACTTTGCACATCTTTCAAAACATTTCACCCCTGTTTATAGTAATAACAAATTGATTTAGAAAATGTTTCTGTCATCAAGCTTTTAAAACCTGGACAATCATAATCTCTTTATTCTTTTCCAAGTCAATGAATTCATCATCTTTTGTACGCACTACCGGCCGGGTAAAAATCGGCTGGCCCGCCGAAACCACTTCCGCCTGTCTTCCATCGCTCAATTGAACAGTATTGCCAATAAAACAACTTTTGACATTTCGCAAAAAAACTTCGCAGATGGCAGGATCGTACTCATCAAACATTTTTTGCGCCATCATTTCCAGAACAAAAAATGGTGTGACCTTTGACCGGTATACCCGATCGGCAGTCATGGCATCATATACATCCGCTACAGCAATAATTTTGGCATACGGATGTATCCGTCCACCATCCAATTTAAGCGGATAACCGCTGCCATCCATTCGTTCGTGATGTTCAAGGACACCGACTATTACCTCATTTGGCAAATCCGGGATATTGCGCAGCAATTTATACCCTAATGCAGCATGTGTTTGCATCAACTGCATTTCTTCTTCCAACAATTTTTCCGGTTTATTTAAAACTTCCAGAGAAATTTTTGCTTTTCCCACGTCATGAAGTAATCCTGCCAATATCAGATCCTGAAGCTCTTTCCCCTGGTATCCGACCCATTTGCCTAAAACACCACACAGTACGGCTACACTCACCGAATGATGAAAAGTATACTCATCCCGGCGATGAACCATCTGCAGATGGTTCATTACTCCAACCGAATGGACCAGCTTGCTGACCGTATCATTCGCTAATTCCCGTATTTGCTCCAACGGTACCGTATTCAGGTAACGTACCGATTGAAAAGCCTGTGAAAGTACTTTCACAGTCTCTTGATAATTTTCCATAAACTGTTGTTGTTCTTTGGTGAGCGGAACAGGATCAACCAAGCCCAAGAAATCTTCACCAGCATGAATCACCAGTTCCGTTACGCCCCATTGGTCTAAGCGTTCAATCAGGTTCGCGTTCAGAACCGTTCCTTCATGCAAAATGACTTTGCCATTTTCATCTACAAGTGGTTGCCCGGTCTCCATGCCCGGCACAACATCTTTAATCGAGTATTGTTTATAATGGCGCAACCCAGCATCATCCTTTAATTTTACATTGTAACCAATCAATTAAACCCCACAGCTGGCATTTCATTAATGTCACATGTAAAAAACAGGCGATGTTTTTACGCGTGGAAGAAATGCAGGCCTTAATGGATATAATGGTATATTTTACATCCCACTTCTATTCTCCTGCTTATCATACGGGAATATCATTGAGGAAACAATTGAGCCGGCAGCTTCCACCAAGTTTTTAGCGACAGCATACGCCGGCTTTTCCAGGCATCAATTATTTTTGCATCAGCCGGTATTGACCAGAAGATTTTATCGCTTCCAACTGGACTAATTTTAACGGGACATGGTTTTCACCAGCAATTTTGCGACAATCTTCGTATTCCGGTGATACACTGCATACCTTGCCGGCAATACGGCTGACTTTCATGCGAATGGATCCCCACTGTGTATCGACAAATACGATTTCCCGGTCCGCTACTGTTCTGTTAACCGGATAACTTCGCACTCCAATTGTACTGGTTTCGAAAAATACAACTTCAGTAATTCGCGCTAAATGCAGGGCTTTCACCAACACCGACAGAGTAACGGCCGGCCGGCTTTTCTTCATGATGATCGGCGTTAGCCAAACATCCAATGCCCCCATGTCGAATAGTTTGTCCATTACATATTCGTATACCTGGGGATTTTGGTCATCAATATTTGCTTCTAAAACCCAAATCGCTTCGTCTTCCTGCGCTCCGCCTTCCATTGAAATTTCTCCAATTTGCATCCGTAATACATTAGGGATTTCCAAATCCCAGGTACCGGCTCCATACCCGGTGGATTTACCGGTAAACCCGGCGGGGATTTCGCCAAAGGAATTAGCCAACGTAGCAATGATTGCCGCGCCAGTTGGCGTTACTAGTTCTTTACTAATCTCTCCTTGATAATAAGGGATCCCGCGCAATAATTCGGCTGTAGCAGGCGCCGGTACGGGCATCCATCCATGACTGCATTTCGTAAACCCGGTACCGGTCTGTAAACGGGAAACAATAATTTTCTTAATTTCAAAATAATGTAAAGCGAAGACCGTTCCAACCACATCCACAATTGCATCAACAGCGCCTACTTCATGGAAATGGATCTTTTCGACACTGGTCCCATGGACTTTCGCCTCAGCTTCCGCCAAACGTTGGAATACCGCCTTGCTTTTATCGCGAACTTCCGCAGCCAATGCCGATTCATCCAAAATACGAAAAATATCCGGCAAATGACGATGTCGCTGACGGCTGGTTAATTTCACATCCACATACGTAGCATGGATACCACACTTTTCTACCGGTTGCACTGTAATTTCATATCCTGAAACCGATAGTTTTGCCAATTCTTCCCTTAAACGGCTTTCCGGAAGGCCTGCGTCAATAAAAGCTCCTAATAGCATATTGCCGCTAATGCCGGAAAAACAATCCAAATACAAAGTTTTCATAAAAACTCACCTCATATGATTAATAATACTGGCTAATCGACCCGCGCCAAAGCCATTGTCAATATTCACAACAGCGACTCCAGCCGCACAACTGTTCAACATGGATAATAAAGCTGACAAACCGCCAAAATTAGCGCCGTAGCCAATACTGGTCGGCACAGCAATAACCGGCTTCGCAACCATGCCTCCGACCACACTCGCCAAAGCCCCCTCCATGCCGGCGGTTACAATGAGAACATTGGCTGTTTGTAACAATTCATGCTGGGCTAATAAGCGATGAATTCCTGCCACCCCAACATCATACACGCGTTTTACTTGATTCCCCATGATTTCTGCAGTAAGGGCGGCTTCTTCGGCAACTGGTATATCACTTGTCCCGGCAGTCATTACGAGGATAAACCGGTCCTGATCAACTGTCAAAGCCTCTCTACGCACCAGAATCAGTTTCGCATCCTCAGAATATTCCGCTTCTGGCAATATTTCACGGACAGCCTCGTACATTTCTTTATTCGCCCGGGTAGCCAAAATATTATGAGGAAACCGCGAAAGACAAGTGACAATCTCTACGACTTGTTGTACTGTCTTGCCCTGGCAAAAAATCACTTCCGGAAACCCTTGCCGGATCACCCTATGGTGATCAATTTTCGCAAAACCTAATTCTTCATACGGCACAGGCTTAAGCTGTTTCAATGCCTCATCCAAAGTTAGTTTATTATCGCGAAATAATTGTAAAATCTCGGTTGCTACATTATCATCCATTTTTACTCACCTCATTTAAAATTCCGATGTTTTAAGGTAATAAAGAAAAACAAACCACATATGGTTTAAAATCCCAAAAAAATGAAGACATACCTCTTTTTAGAGAAAATGTCTTCATGACACGCTAGTCGTACGTACCGGCTTCAGCCGGTAATCAATGGATTGCTATTCTATTTATTACATCGTTACTTTTCAATTAAAAATTTTAAGCTTTAACGGATAACAAACCTATACACACCCTTCAGGGTGGCCATGTTTCAGTAAAAGCAAATTTTTGCCCGTTATAGAGATGCAACAATATGCAGCTCGGGAGAGTGCAGCATATTGACAGTGCCTTGCGCCGTCCATAAAATTGGCCGGGCCGTATCTGCGCTATTAAGACGAAGAATGGAACCATAGAGGCCATTATTGAGTTTTACAGAACTACCAATCTCATACGGAACTGTCGCCTTACAAAAAGCTTGCACGATATCCCCGTCAAACTGGGAGCCGGCACCCTGGCAAATCATCCGAACCGCTTCATGCGTCGGGATTCGCTGACGGTATACCCGGTCCGTCGTTAACGCATCATACACATCCGCAACGGCCACAATCCGCGAAAATGGATGGATATCCTCTCCGCTGATTCCCCAAGGATAACCGCGGCCATCGTGCCATTCATGGTGTTGAAGAGCAATCAGCATCATTCGGTGATCAAACTGTGTTTCTGACTTTAAAATAGTATAACCGTTTAATGAGTGTTCTTTCACTTTATTAAATTCATCCCAAGTTAAAGATCCTTTTTTTTCTAATATAGCTTTATTGATCCGGGTCTTGCCGTAATCATGAAGAAGAGCTCCCATTCCAAGACAGAAGAGATCATCCTTTTCCAAACCAAGTTTGATACCGATTACAATGGCAAAGATTCCAACATTCGTACTATGCATAAATAAATAATCACTTTTAAACCGAACATCATTCAGATAAATTAACACATTGTCACGTTTAGTCAAATCGTCGACCACTTGCTGCACAGATTCACTTAATTGCGGCAAATGAGCAGCAACCCCATATTGACTATAAAACGCATTTTGTACGCTATACGTCATTTTTAGCCGGGTGGAAGCACTCACTAAATTTTGCATCGTTGCTATTTCTTGGTTGGCACAACTGTCATCTTTAATCCATATAGACGTTATTTCATGCTTAGCAAGTAATACGCGAATTTCTTCCCGTAAAAAAACCCCGGCTGAAATTAAAACCCGCCCATATTCATCAATAACATCTCTTCCCAATATCATACTTCCATCGGCATATTGCACAAGGACCCGTTTGATGTTGTACACCTCCATGAACTGCTGCTATTGGTAGATTAATTGAGTTCTTCTGATTTACCGCTAAAGGTCCGTTTCAAATGCCATAATGCTCAATTGCAAAATAAAACAAAATAAGACACCGGAATTTGTTTCGACATACAGATTCTTATCTCCTGCAAGTTCCACAGAAAATTGCCAAGAGGGAAAGCAATATTACGTTCTTTGTCGGTCTATTAAATATTCATCCTTCGTTTCCGTTTTCTGACTGCCAGATACCGCTGGAGATTATCCATAAAAATATACATTTGCGGAACTACGACTAACGTAAGGATGGTCGACGTTATAAGACCTCCGACAACAACAACCCCCATGGACGATCGCAGTTCAGACCCGGCGCCGAAACCAATCGCTACAGGCAGCATCCCTAAAATCATAGCGGCAGTCGTCATTAAAATCGGCCGCAGCCGGATAGAACCGGCCTCCAACAACGCTTTTTCGCGCGGCAGCTTGTCGCGGCTGCGCAATAGATTGGTGTAATCGACCAGCAAGATGGCGTTTTTAGCAACCAGGCCCATAAGCATAATAATTCCAATCATGCTCATAATGTTAATTGTCTTGCCGGTCATTAGCAGTGCCAGCACGGCGCCAATCAACGAAAACGGCAACGACAACATAATGGTCAGAGGGTGGATAAAACTCTCAAACTGGGCAGCTAAAACCATGTAAATCAGAATAACCGCAATCACTAACGCCCGCCCGATTTCCTTGAAGGAATCGTTCATCGTCCGGGTTTGTCCGACAAACTTGTAAGTATACCCATAAGGTAAGCTCATTTGATTAATCTCGTTTTGCGCCGCCGTTATGATATCTCCAGCCGAGATCCCCACGTTATTCGCATACACAATAATTTCGCGCTGCCGGTCATCACGGTCAATTTCCGTCGGTCCGGACGAATATTGAACCGTTGCCACATCGCCTAACCGGACTTGATTCCCAAATTTTGTCGGCACGCGCAAATTTGCTACATCCTCAAGGCTCGCCCGGTTTTCGCGGTATAAAAGCACCCGTATATCATAATCCTTATCGCCAACCCGGTACCGGTTAGCGGTGACATTTCCGGCAAAGGCAGTCTGAACGACATAACCTAAACTGGCAGTATCAACACCGGTCTGGCCGGCTTTGGCCCGGTCCAATATAACTTGTACTTCCGGTTGATAGTCAGCAACCGAGGTATCGACATCAGTCGCTCCGGGAATATGCCGTAACCGTTCCGCCAATTCTTGGGACAATTGTTGCAGGACGACCATATCATCGCCCCGGATTCCCACCTGCACGGGGCGATTATCGCCGCGGGCCGCCGTTGAACTGCTGGGAACGACCGATATTTTCATACCCGTATAATTGCGAAATTTCATCCGCAATTCGTCCATAATCTCCATCATACTGCGGTCTCGATCGCCAGGATCGGATAATTTAACGCCAATAAGCGCTTTATTCACAGGATTGCGGCTGTAACCGATAATCAAAAACGCAGTTTTCAGCTCTGGTAAAGCCAAAACTTCCTGTTCAATCGGTCCAACCATTTGTGTCATCTTTTCCATGGAAGTTCCCGCCGGAGCAGACAACATAATATTAAATTCTCCCGAATCATAGGTCGGTTGAAACTCAAAGCCCAGTAAAGGAACAAATAATACGTTAACCAATAGGGAAATCACAGCAATACCGACAATCAATATCGGCCGTTTCAGCGCCCATTCCAAAAAATTACGGTATGCTGTCCGCAGAGCCAAAAAGCCTTGTTCCCATTTCCGCAAAACAGCCTCGACGGCATTTTCAAAAGCAACAAAGGCTTTCGGCCGTTCAGGCGTTTTTTCCCTCAGGCCCCTAAGCCAGCGCGCGGATAGCATTGGCGTTAATGTAAATGCAACAAACAAGGAAAATGTCACGGCAAAAGCAATCGTCAAACCAAATTGGCGAAAAAACATACCGATTACTTCACCCATCGACCCAACCGGCACGAAAACAGCTAAAATACAGAAGGTAGTCGCCAAAACCGCCAGCGCAATTTCAGCCGTGCCGGAAAGCGCTGCATGCATAGGTTTATGGCCTGCTTCAATGTGACGATGGATATTTTCAACAACTACAATTGCATCATCAATCAAGATGCCGACTGCCAAACTCAAACCCATCAACGACATATTGTTTAACGTAAAATTAAAATACTTCATTACGGCAAACGTGGCAATGATAGACGTCGGAATAGCAACTGCGCCAACCATTGTCGCCCGAAAATCACGCAAAAACAGAAAAACAATAATGACCGCCAGTAAACCTCCCAAGATGATCGAAGTTTGAACATCTTTGACGTTGTCACGTATATAAATGGAGCTATCGCGGGTAATATCAATTTTTACATCAGCAGGCAATTCTTTTTGAATGGCCTGCATAGCGTCCTTTACCCGTTCCGAAACATCAACCGTATTGGTACCGGATTGCTTTTGGACGGATACAACTACAGACGGAGAACCATTTGTTCGGGCAAACGTCCGTTCTTCCGTCCAGGAATCATTGACTGCTGCTACATCACGTAACAACACCGTTCGGCCGTTTTGATAGGCAACCGTAATATTGCCAATTTCCTCTACCGTACGGTACTGTCCCAATGCACGGACAACCATCTCATACCCTTTTTCTTCTACATATCCTCCCGGCACATTCGCATTTTGACTATTGACAATCGATAACAACGTATCCATTGTCAAACCATACGAATCCAGTTTACGCGGATCAACCATGATTTGGATTTCGCGGTCGTTGCCTCCCAGCAAATTAACAGCGCCTACTCCATCCAACTGCTGCAGCCGTTGTTTAACAACATCATCAGCCATCTTGCGTACTTCACCGCGCGAACGCTGATCGGAAGCCATACTAAAATATACAACGGCCTGTGCCGTCATATCATACCGTTGTGTGACCGGTTCGTCAACTTGATCTGGCAGCCGCTTGCGGATTCCACCCACTTTCTCCCGAACATCGGCAGCCGCCATTTTAGGATCGGTACCCAAAGTGAACTCTATGGTAACCTGCGTAACACCTGACCTCGAAATGGAAGAAATTGTTTTAATCCCGGATACCGAACTTACAGCATCCTCGATTGGCTTTGTCACTAAATTTTCCATTTCTTCCGGCGAAGCTCCTTGCCAAGTCACAGTTACTGTAACCAGAGGCAAATCAACATCCGGCAACAAGTCAATTCCCATGCGGGGCATGGCCGATAATCCGAAAACAACCAACACGAGCACCAACATTGTCGTAAAGACGGGCCGCTGGATAAAAACCTTTAACATACTATTCATAATTGGCCGGCCTCCCGAATTGCAGCCACAGTTACTTTCGATCCGTCACGAGTAATATTCTGTCCGGAGACTACAACAAGGTCTCCGGGGTTTAAACCGCTTAATACTTCCGCCCAGCCATCACCAACATAGCCGAGCTTCAATTTACGTTGTTGCACCTGGTCTCCAACTAAAACAAATACGGAACGTTGATCTTCAAACAAAACAATGGCAGATTCCGGAACAACCAATGCCTGTGGATGTTCCTTCCCATTGATAACAACCTTGGCAAACATTCCGGAACGTAAAATATTTTCAGAATTGTCCAGGCTCACTTCCATGTTAAAAGTGTGGGCAGGCACAATAGCTGCCGGAGATACTTTGGTAATGCTCCCCGAAAACTCTTGTCCGGCCAAAGCATCAATTACAACTCTGGCCGGCGCGCCTAAGACGATTTGGTTAATTTGACTTTCCCCAACCGTCGCTTTAGCAACCAGAACAGACAAATCTGCAATATTAAATATAGGTGTTCCCGCTTTTGCGTAATCACCAGTTTGCAGATACCGTTTAATCACGGTGCCGGCATGCGGCGTTACCACGTCCGTATTGTTCAACCGAGCCTCCATATAACCAATATTACCTTCAGTTGCCCGTAACAGCCCTTCCAAAGAAGCTGCCTTTGTACGCATTGCTTCGAATTGCTGTGCAGAAATAGCGCCTTGAGCGTACAAACTCTCATACCGTGCCAAATCTGCTCTGGCTTGAGCCAAATCAGCCCTCGCCGCATATGCAGTTCCCTGCGCTTGCGAAACTTGGGCGGCAAATTCGTTGTTTTCAATAGTGGCAACCACTTGGCCTGCCGAAACAACCTGACCCTCGTCGGTCAATATTCTGCCAATACGGCCGTCGACTTTCGGACTGATATCCGAATACCATATCGGCTCTAATGAAGCGGACAAAACGATAACGGGCGTAATTGTTTTGCGAAAAGCGGGCATCACGTCTACGGTTACGACCCTGCCTTTCGTAATTGCCGCCGCTTTTTGTTTTGCAGTGGTAATATTGTTGTAAATCCGAAAGCCGATAAAAGCACATAAAATTAATGCAACGATCACAACAATCCATATAATCTTCTTATTCTTTTTTTGCACAATGCAACTCCCTTTCTTAGCACATCTGATTATCACAAAAAGCAGCGTTCCATGCTTTGCCCCCGCCCAGCCTGTGAAATAAATTCGACTATCCCCACAGGGCACAGGCAACCTCACCGGAAGTAAGTTTACATGTATGACTCACTGGTCAAAAAATCTTATTCGCCTTTTATTTCTTTTTCCCTGTTAAAAATTACACTTCATTCAAAATTTAATCAAAAAGCAGAGAAAGATATTCGCTCCTTAGCCTGAACGAAAAATGCAACCGGAGAAATATTTCCCCAGTTGCATAACCATCAATCCACGCTGTTCAAGCTTCCTATTCCATTTTTTCTTGCATAAAGACCGGTTGCGCCAGTTCCTCCATCACTGTCCGTACCATTGTATCCGATACCTGGCCGCATATTTCGGTTTGGCCGATCTCTCTTAGTAAAATCCACTGCACTTCTCCGCCAAGACTTTTCTTATCCCGCTTCATATAACGAAGAAAATCAATATCAGCAGCAGCGGAAATGGCAGCCGGCAGATGAAACCGGGCAACACAATCACGTACCCGAATAAAAACATCCTTACTGCAAAACCCCATATGATAACTTAATAAAGCTGCGCCAACCATCCCGATAGCCACAGCTTCACCGTGGTTGTAACGTTCGAAGCCAAATCCGGCTTCCAAAGCATGCGCTATTGTATGGCCAAAATTCAAAATCATACGCAAGGAAGTATCCTTCTCATCTTTTTGCACAACATCCGCTTTAATTTGACAGGAGCGCCGGATGATTTCCGTCAGCGCATCCGGTTTTCTGGCTAAAATGGCTTCATGGTTTGATTCCAAATAAGTAAAGAAGTTATTATCATCTATTGCTCCATACTTGATCACTTCCGCCAACCCGGCGTAATATTCCCGTTCCGGAAGTGTCTGCAGCAATGCTGGATCAATCACAACGATTTGCGGTTGATAAAAAGCGCCGATTAAGTTTTTTCCCAACGGGTGATCAACCGCTACCTTTCCGCCTACACTGGAATCAACCTGCGCCAATAGGCTTGTAGGAACCTGGATGAACGGAACACCGCGCAAATACGTCGCAGCAATAAAACCGGTTAAATCTCCAACTACGCCGCCACCCAATGCTACAAACGCAGATTTCCTGTCCAAACCTAATTCAATTGCTTTTGTATAAATAGACATGGCAGTTTCTAATGTCTTGGATGCTTCACCGGGACGGATCATGAAAAGTTCGGCCTGGAATCCGGCGTCCTGTAAGCTACTGAGTACCTGCCCGCCGTACAGAGAGCCGACATGATCATCCGATATTACTAATATTTTTGAAGCAAGTTGTTTTTTCTGTAAAATACCGCCAATATCAGCGAGACTACCAGACGCAATGTAGATCGGATAACTCCGATCTTTTAAATTAACAAACACCTCAGCCACAAAAATGACCTCCCTGTTTCAGCAAAGCAATTATTCTATCGGTAATTTCATGCACAGATCCTTCGCTGGTATCGACGATATAATCTGCCGCTTGATACAATGATTCCCGCTCCGCCAACAACGTTGCTATCGCCTGCTTCGGATCAGGCGTATTCAATAACGGACGGCTCGTTTTCCTGGCGGTACGTTCCAAGATTACTGCCGGATCTGCAGTCAAAGTGATTAACACACCATTACGGCGCAATTGATCAATATTTTCCGGATAAAGCACCGCACCACCGCCGGTGGCGATTACTGTGTTCTTATAATGAGACACCGTAACAATCATCTCGCGCTCTAGAGTACGAAAATACGACTCACCATGTTTGGCAAATATTACGCTGACTTTTTCACCACAGTCAAGTTCGATCATATTATCCAAATCGACGAATCGTCGTTGCAATTTCGACGCAAGCGACCTGCCGATACTGGTTTTCCCAGTTCCCATAAACCCTAATAACACGATATTTTTCATATCTGCTCCGGAGCAATACGTTGCCGATAATGTTTCATCGCAGCAAGCAGATCGTTAACATGGTCTCCGCCAAATTTCTCCAATAATACTTCAGCCAATACAATCGCCGTGACCGCCTCGCCGACAACGGCTGCCGCCTGAACCGCGCAAACATCGCTGCGTTCCGTATTCGCAGTAATAGCCTCATGACTAATTATGTCCACCGAAGCCAACGGCGACATTAACGTAGGAATTGGTTTCATCACCGCACGGACCCAAATATCCGCCCCGTTCGTCATTCCGCCTTCAAGTCCTCCCGCGCGGTTACTAGTGCGGTAATAGCCTTTGGCGGATGAATAGAAAATTTCATCATGCGCCATGCTTCCCGGAATACCGGAATAGCCAAAACCAGCGCCGATTTCCACCCCTTTAATTGCCGGAATTGACATCAACGCGCCCGCCAAACGTCCATCCAGGCGACGATCCCAATGAACATGGCTGCCGAGGCCTGGGGGTGCCCCAACCGCTTTCACGGCAAAAATTCCGCCCAATGTATCCCCACGGCGCTGCGCAGCTTCAACTACCGTCCGAATATTCGGATCATCTTCTGGTTGTTCAGTAGAAACCGTTACGCCGCCAATTTCTGACACCGTTGACATAATTATTATTCCGCACTGCGCTAACAGTTGTGACAACAACGCTCCGACTGCGGTACGCGCAGCCGTTTCCCGGGCGCTGGCCCGTTCTAAAATATCCCGGATATCTTCACTGCCATATTTTAAGACTCCGGCTAAATCGGCGTGTCCTGGCCGTGGCGCAGTTACCGCTGTACAGTCAAATTGTCCAGTAACCGCCATACGTTCCTGCCAATTTTCCCAATCACGGTTATGGATTGCCAAGGTGACAGGGCTTCCCAACGTATATCCAAAACGAACTCCGGATAAAATTTCCACCGTATCGGCTTCAATTTGCATCCGCTTGCCCCGTCCAATCCCTTGCCTCCGACGGTATAAAAATTGATTGATTGCATCAAGATCAACCGGCAAACCGGAAGGCAGACCCTCAATTATGGCGGTTAAACACGGCCCATGCGATTCTCCGGCAGTTAAAAAACGTAACATCACTCATCACTCCATACAGCTTACTTTTTCTGCGCCAGTGGTTTTTTCGCCACTGCATTTTCAACGCAATAGGTTACAACCACAAGATTACTTTCTATGAATCCAGCTTGCGATTGTAAAGATAATCGTACCACACTATTAAAGCGAGGGCAATCTTCCATTTTCTTTAAAAAAGTAATTGTTTGAAAAAAATTGCCTTGTGTGGTGATTTCTATAGGAATTTCCCCATGACCGCCAACATACGAGCTGATCCCTGGTTGTATATGCAATAAGTTAACCCCGCTCACGTTCGCACTGGCTTCGATTTGCAATAAAAATTCCTGAATTTGCGGATTGTCCGGCAGCATTCGATCCGCCTGCAAAGCTTGATTTTCCAATCCTGCAATATAGCGCTCTACATCAGGATGCGTAATTACAAAATCGTTAATTAACCCTGCCTTCTTTTTCTCTGCATGAACCTGTTGCGTCAATTCACTAATGCGCATTTGCTGCAGCTGAATCATTCCTAGATAAAACAATAAAACCCCTGAAACAATAAATAAAATATATAATAGGATTTTGTATTGATCAGGAAGTTTTATCCAAAAGGTTCGCAATTTTTTTACATCTCCCTACCCTTGACTGTTATCTCAAATTTCATCGTATTCAACAGTTTGTCCCGTTCCGCTTTTACCAAAACCGGTTTCTCAAATAAAGCTTCGTTCTCAATCCGATCAAAAAACACTGCCAGATCGGAATACGTTACGGCTTGGCCTTTAACATGACAGTAATGTTGTTCATCCAACACTATCTCATTCAGCCAAACATCCCGTGGCAAGGCTTCCGTCAGTTGAGTAATACTTGCATACTGGGATATTCTCTGGGCTGTTAATGACAATAAAACAGTATTCTTATGCTGGATCCGGCGATCCATGGTCTCAAGCGCCTGCATCTTGATTTGTGTAGGATACAACAACGCGTTTTGCTTCCTTATCTCGATAATTTCACGATGTAACGTCCAGAGTTTATACGATCCGCAGCCATAAAAAACGACACACAAAAGGAAAATCGCCACTCCGGCGATCAAAAAAATTCTATTCAGCGAGTGCTGGGGATTACGTTGGGAAGGCGGCAATAGATTAATTCGGATCATAGTTCGACACCCCGCAATGCAAGTCCAACAGCTACCGCCATCTGCGGCGCAACCGTTTGAATATACTGGCGCTCAAACGAATCATCGATTTCAAGATGTATAAACGGATCATGTACAACAACCGCCAAGCCCATTTCCTGTTCCAATTGTTGTGGTAAATTCAGCGATTTTATCCCCCCGCCGCTAAGAACTATCCGCGCCAACTTAACTTGCTTGTTTTGGGTTTGAAGATATTCAATCGTTCTGTGCAGTTCAGCTGCCAAATCAGATGCAAATTCATTGACTTGTGGCAGTATCTCGGGAAGCGCAGTTCTTTTCATACTTTCTGCAGCGGTTCTGTCTATTCCAATGGATTCCATGATTCTTTCCGTAAACCGGTTTCCACAGGATTGAATCATGCGGGTAAGAGCCGGAGCTCCATCTTGAAAAACCGTTATATGCGACAATTCCGCCCCTATATCCACAAGAAGAGAGTTTTCGGCGTTTTCCATTGTACGGTATATAGCCAACGGTTCAATATCAATCGCCATCGGCTTCAATCCGGCTTTGTGAAACACTTCGGCCAGACCATCAATTGTCCTCTTGGGAGCCGCCGCTAAAAATACGTCCATCTCCATTGTTTCTATCCGCTTGTTTAAGACAGCAAAGTCATAATAATAACTATCCGGAGGGAAAGGGACATATTTTTCAATATCCCATCGCACAGCTTCCTGCAACTCTTCCTGCTGCATAAGCGGGAATGTTATGTCACGCATAAAAACCGTGCGCCCATTGATCGCTGCAACAATGGGCCCGGCAGATATTCCGGCAACACTGAGTTCCTGACGCAGCCACTCGGCTGTCGAGCTCGTATCCTGAAACCAGTCTTCAGCAAGGTTGGCATGCAGACGGTCAATTATGCGAAGTTGTTGCAGTTTCGGACGATTTTGTTGAAAGGAAACGCTGGCCATCTTGATGTATCGTGTTCCTATATCCATTCCAAGGATTGCGGACGGCCGCGGTTTCGTAAAGCAAGCTAATTTTTTCCACATTCTGATCCTTATCTTCTCTCATGTTGTTTTTTCTTGCTGACAATAGCAATCGCGTTCGTCAGCGCCGTCACAATATCAATACCAAATTGTTGCTCTAAGGAATGAACTTTGGTATACGTTTCACCGGCAAAAGTTACCACATAACGCGGCGGCAGTGAATTAAGAGCCAATGCGACAATATCATTGCGGCATTTTTGACAAGTACAAATTTCCGGATAAGCCCGTAATACATTATCAAGACGTTCCCATACCAAACTTTCCATGCAGTTTTTCAATTCCACAATAATTCCCCCTCAATAATTATTCCAGGATAAAATGGTTGCCGGCGACACAGTTGGTACTCCTGTATCCAAAACAAGAACCACCTGCCGACGCGCTTTATTGACAATTCCAATGGAAGTAACGGTTCTCTTGTTGCCACCGTTATTTGCCACCGTAACTTCATAACGACCGGCGGTTGGAATTGTGCCCAAATTTTCGACGAATGGCGATGGCGAAGGTATCCAGCCCGGATTTTGGCTTAATTTCAGCATTGCCAGTTTCGTCCCAGCCTCAGCAAAACATTGTGCCGCTACTCCATCGCGAAAACTGGTTGCAGTTTTCATTTCTGTAGAACTTAAAGCAATGTAAGCCGTGCCTATCGTACCCAACAGAGCCATAACAAAAACGGCGAGTATTGCGGCAGATCCTTTCTGTTGACTATGCTTCCTCAAGGGACAATATACCATACAATCACCTGCTACTACCTTCGTTTTCCACTGTTAATGAACATTCAAACAAGTCACTGCCGTTTGCAAAGTTTCCATCTGTCCGCTGCTTGGGTCGGTAAGCGTAATTACTATAGAAACTGTACGCGGCCGGACAACCGTGAACAAGACTGCCGTGACAATATTTTCCGTCAACGGATTGTCTGTCGAATTTACACGTCGATACAAGGTTTGCGGATTTACCCCAGCCGTCGTACCGCATGAATAAGTGATTACTTCGTTGCGAAAATTTAGAAACGTGATTGTCTCAACCGTCCCATTGCCGCCAGGAGACTGAATGGCTTTCGCATACCGCAATTCCCGGACCATCGTATCCAGGGAAATACGAGCCGATTGCTGAAGCATAGACTGTGTACTGCCAAAATTCCACGCTTTAAGAGAAACGAACAAAAAAGAAAGTACCGCCGTCATCAACAAGGAAGTTACTGCCATTCCGATAAGCAGCTCAACGAGCGTAAAGCCCGACTGCAGGTTGTGAAAAGATCTTGTTACCTGTTTTTGCATATCATCAGCCCTTATGGATATTGAGAAAAATTCGTACGAACAAAATAATTTTGCAAAGAAACATGAAACGGCTTGCCGGCCGTATGCCAGGAAACCTGTACCGTGGCCTGAATTAATCGATTTCCGGCATCTAAATCGCTCCGCACTTGAATGACGGTCCGACGAAAAAACAATATATTGTTTAACGAAATTTCTTCATCATTAAACGTAGTGGAAAACAAAACAGCAGGATCCATAGCCGCTAATAATTCCATTTTCTCCTGTGCCAAATTCGCAGCAGTTGTATAGTCTGCTGCTATCGCGTTCGCCTGTAAAGAACATATAAACATCCCGGCAATTGCCGCCAATGCAACCGAGACAATAACCGATGCTACTAATGCCTCTGCCAGAATAAAGCCCTTTTGGCCTTGAAACAATTTTAATTTTAAAAATAACTGTGAACTTTTAATTTCACATCACCGCATTTGTATCGCTAATCCGCACCCTGCCGATGGCCGGCGCTAAAATCACATACTTATACTTTCCCAATACCAGACTTCGCAGCGAGATCGACTGTGCGCCCAAGCTGGGAAAACCGGTATTCGGGTTAAACATGATTTGTGACGGCATATTTCCCAACCGTACGCTTTCGGGCATTTGCACCGACTTGATAACTTGTCCGTTCGCAGTAATATAATAGTGTACATGATCGCCATTGTTAAACATCAAGACGTAGACGGTTGCGCCGGCGCCGAAACCGCCGTTGACGCTCAACTGCTGAACCCAGTGTATATCCGCCGCCAAATTACGCGCGGTGTTGTCAAGTTCCTGCCTGGCTATCAATTTATCCACTGCCGGTATTGCTGCAGCAGCCAATAATAACATAACAGCGGTCACTGCCAATAATTCCACGAAAATAAATCCGCGTTGCATACCATCACCTCAAACTGCCCGGGAGAAATACCAAACCAATATATCCAGTCCATATAAAAAACTGACCCAGGCCCCCAACGCAATGAACGGACCAAACGGAATATAATCCTTCCGGTTTTTTAGTTTTAAAGCCAAGACCAGTATACCACCGACTCCGCCGAGGATAAAAGCAAGGAATAAGGCTACAACCGTCAACTTAGCTCCCAGCCAAATGCCAACAACCGCAGCAAATTTAATATCACCGCCGCCCATTCCGCCGCGGGTAAGTATCGCGATCAACAAAAATAGGCCGCCGGCGCATAACCCCGTAAGAAGCATCGTCACAATTCCAACTTGATCGGTCCATAAATTAAGAAGAAAACCTGCTCCAGCCAGCCAGAGCAATACCTTATCAAGAATTAACTGATAGTCAATATCAATAAAAATAATGACTACTAAAAAGGAGGCGAAAACCAATGCTTTTATCAACATGGGCGTGAATCCATACACCAAAAAAGACCATATAAACACCCCGGCGGTCAGCAATTCGATAATAAGATAACGGGGCGAAATAACGGCTCCGCAAGAACGACAGCGCCCATGCAATAGAAACCAACTGACTACAGGCACTAAATCCCACGGTTCAATGCGCGCCAAACAAACCGGACAATGCGACGGCGGCATAAAAACAGACTGATTACGCGGTAACCGGTAAATACAGACATTTAGAAAACTGCCAATTGCTAACCCAACAAGGAACAATAAAAATAAACAACTGATCCAGGCAGGATCGTAACCATTAAATTTTTCCAAGAACAAACTTGGCATAAATTCACACACCAATCTGCTAAATTCCATATACAACAGTAAGACGGCGTTAACCGCCCTACTGTTGCGCACAATTACTGTTAAATATCTTCCGCTTTTAACGTATCGCACAAGGCCCGGTAATTATTTTCAGAAGAACCTAATGTGTAAACAGTACCAGGAACCGCAGTTCCGGCAGCGTGATGGGGTCCGGAAAAATTGCCTGACGGCGGCACAGGCCAAGTAGTCATTAACAATTTTACTTTATCCAGATCAGGCACTTCACCCTGGGCAACCAAAATCATAACGGCAGAATCAATCGTTCGTAAATCAGCCGCCATTTTTGCTCCCCGCGCGGCATCACCTGCACTGGCAAACTTAGGAACGGCGATGGTCGCCAAAATGCTGATAATGCCAATGACAACCAACAATTCCATTAAGGTAAATCCTTTTTGATTGGCCATGCTCTGTTTCATACGCATCAACATAACACTCTCTCCTTTTTTTCATCCTTGAAATAAGGACAGTTATTTGAGCCATGAATTCAGGCAGCATTTAAAAGCTACTCCTTATTATGCTGTCTATTTTTGTAATTCTCAATTCTCTGAGAAGGGTCGCATACCAAAATTACTAATTACGTCAAACATCGGTAACGCAATGGCCGCAACAAGCAAACCAATTACAATTCCAATCGCTCCAATTAAAAACGGTTCTATCAAACTTCCTAACCGGCTCATCGTGTCTTCGACATCCCGTTCGTAAAAATCAGCAACTGTGTCCAGCATTTTATCTAAAGTCCCGGTTTCTTCCCCTACTGCGATCAGTTGAAGTGCCATCGGCGTAAATAAATGATGCGCCGCCAATGGACCTGCTAACCCCAGCCCGCCGCTTACGCAGGCTTCTGCCCTGCTTAACGCATCAATCATTATCGTATTGGCTGTGGTTTCTTTAACTACTTCCAAAGCGGCAAGAACAGGCACTCCGCCCCGCATCAAGGTTGATAAAGTCCGACAAAACCGGGCTAATACAGTTCGGCGGGTTAACAAGCCAATAACAGGAAGACGGAAGATGAATTGCTCGACTGGTTTGCGCATCGCTGAACACCGGCGCAAAGCAGCAAAACCGACGCTGGCAAGAAAGCATCCGCTAAAAACCAGTAGATAATGGTCTTTAAAAAACGCAGCAACCCGGATGATAAACCGAGTCAATAAGGGCAACTCCACTTTCATGTCCGTAAATAACTGAATAAACGCCGGCAAAACGAATATTGCCATAAAAGCAGCGGAAATCAAGCCAAATCCCATCACAAACAAGGGATACGTCAGCGCAGACTTTACTTTCTCCCGCAGCTTATATTCTCTTTCAAAGTATATTGCCACCCGGTCAAGTACGTTGTCCAAAACTCCGCCAACTTCTCCGGCGGCTATCATCTTTGTCATAACGACTGGAAAAACATCAGGGTACTCACCGAAAGCGGCAGATAAGGTATTTCCGGCCTGTATCCGTCCAATGACTTCAATGGTCGCTCTTTTTATCCGCGCATTTTCTGTCTGTTCGACTAAAATATTCAGGCAAGACAGCAACGGCAACCCGGCGATCAGCATAACAGAAAATTGCCGGCAATATATGGCCAATTCCTTATTAGTAATCGGTAACTGATTGAAGAAAAACGCCAGAAGTCTTGATGATTGTCGCAATGTATTAATTTTGGTAATGTACAACCCTTTGTCGCGAACAAATCGCGCTGCCTGGGCTCCATTCTCGGCCAGAATCGTACCGCTCAAAACTTTCCCCGTACGGTCTCTGGCTCGGTAAGCATAGATAGTAGACAATTGCATCCCCCTTTTCTGTATATTACCCGGTTTTAGTCAATCGGGCAAACGCATCGGCATCTGTTGACCGCATCACTGCCTCATCATAAGAAACAATCCCTTGACGGTATAAATTCAGTAATATCATGTCCATAGACTGCATGCCAAATTTATTTCCGGATTGAATAACAGAAATAAGTTGATGAGTCTTCCCTTCGCGGATCAAATTACGTGCTGCCGCAGTAGCAACGAGGATTTCAACCGCAGCAACCCTGCCCTTGCCATTGATCCTCGGCAGCAACTGCTGCGCTATAATTCCCTGCAAGGTGAGGGATAACTGAACCCGTATCTGTTGTTGCTGATGTGAAGGAAAAGCGTCGATGATCCGGTCAATCGCCTGTGCTGCATTGCAAGTATGCAGCGTCGCAAGAACTAAATGTCCTGTTTCAGCTGCAGTGATAACCGTGCCGATCGTTTCCGGATCACGCATTTCACCGACTAATATCACGTCCGGATCCTCGCGCAAGGCGGAACGCAGGGCATTGCGGAAAGAAACTGTATCTGTATGGATCTCACGTTGATTAATCATACTTTTTTTATGCTGATGAATGTATTCGATTGGATCTTCCAGGGTAAGAATATGACACGCTTTTTCACTGTTAATCAAATCAAGCATTGCCGCCAAAGTGGCTGATTTTCCACTGCCGGTCGGCCCGGTAATTAAGACCAGGCCATGAGGCTTACGGGCCAGAACCTTCACGGCTTCCGGCATGCAGAGTTGTTCAAGCGTCGCTATATGAACAGGTATCAGCCGGATTGCAATGGAAACCGCTCCCTTTTGCCGGAACGCATTGATACGAAACCTGCCCAATCGACCATCCTCATAAGAAAAATCAATTTCACCTCGTTCCGTAAGCACCTTACACTGCTCTTCCGATGCAACTCCCAGTAAACAATTCCGAATGTCTTCCGCCCGTAACACCGAGCGTTCAAGAGGCGATAATGAACCGTTAATTCGCAGCATCGGCGGTAATCCCACCGTTAAATGCAAATCGGACGCTTGTTTATAGACCGCTTCTTGCAATAAACCTGCAACCATATCCATATCCCCCGTTATCATACATCCCGGTACGCAACCCGCATGAGTTCTTCAAGCGAGGTATCCCCAGATAATACTTTCCTAATTCCATCCTGACGCATGGTCTGCATTCCTTCCTGTATTGCAAGCTGCAAGAGTATGTGTTCCGGTTTCCGCCGATTGATAGCTTCCCGTAACGCGGAAGTAACCGTTAACACCTCATGTATGGCAATGCGGCCTCTATAGCCGGTAGATCCACAATGCGGGCAGCCTTTGGCCCGATAAACCGTAACAGGTAGTTCACCTGCCAGACAAAGAAATTGGCCGTTTATCGTTTCCGACGGAAGAAGATATGCTTCGCGGCAATTCAAACACAATTTCCTTGCCAGGCGTTGAGCAACAACCCCTAACAACGACGATGCTGTTAAAAAAGTTGGCACTTCCATATCCAATAGTCGGATCACCGCCCCAGCCGCATCATTGGTATGCATGGTACTGAAAACAAGGTGTCCGGTCAAGGCAGAACGAACGGCAATATCTGCCGTTTCTTTGTCGCGAATTTCACCCACCATCAAAACGTTGGGATCCTGGCGGAGAATAGCCCGCAATCCATTGGCGAATGTCATTCCGGCTTTCCCGTTAACTTGTACTTGGTTCACACCTTCCAATCGATACTCAACGGGCTCTTCAATGGTAATAATGTTTTTAGCGGGAGAATTAATTTGCATTAATGTCGAATACAACGTTGTCGTTTTCCCAGACCCCGTGGGGCCGGTAACCAATACCAGGCCCTGCGGTTGGTTATATAACCGATTATATCGCACAAGGTTCTCGTCAGAAAAACCCAATTTCCCAATTTCAAACCGGATTGCCTGCTTATCTAAAATACGCATGACGATTTTTTCACCCAGTATCGTTGGCAAACTTGCAACTCGAATATCAATTTTCTGTTCTTTGTCGGTTACTTGAAAACGGCCATCCTGTGGCTTGCGTTTTTCAGAAATATCCATTCCGCCCATGATTTTGATCCGGGAAACAATTGCCATATGCACGTGGCTGGGAAACGTAATGACATCTTTAAGCATACCGTCGATACGAAACCGAACCCTCGTTCCTTGTTCCTGCGGATCAATATGTATATCACTGGCCAACTCTTTAATCGCCTGCCGGAGTAATGAATCGACAACATTAATAACAGGTGCATCTTCTGCGGTCTGATTCTCGGTAATTTCGCCGGCATCTTCCGGTCGGAGTTGCTCGACTGCTTTAGCAATCACTTCTTTTACACCATATGCTTGATCAATGGACCAGCGAATTGCAGCCTCGGACGCCATAATTGGACTGGTATTCATACCGGTTATCATACGGACATCATCGAGCGCATAGAAATTAACAGGATCAATCATCGCCAACGTCAGTTCATTGTCTTTGGCGTCTATAGGGATTATTTGATAGCGGTCTGCCAATTCATAAGGAATTAAATGAGCAACCTCACGCGAAACGGTAACTGCCATTAAATCAACAAATGGTACGCCAAACTGAATTGCGGTCACCTCGGCCAACTTTTTTTCCGTAATATAACCAAGGCTGATAAGGGTTTTGCCCAATAATCCACCCGTTTGTCGTTGGGCTGTCTTGGCAGTATTCAGTTGTTCCTGGTTAACCAGATCGAATTCCAGCAATAAATCTTCTAACTTTTTATGGGATAACAAAGAAACCACCACCTTATGGAAAAGAAAAAGGATTAACTATATTCCAATTACAACTGAATTGCCAACGCGTTATAAAGAACTTTTTCCATTACCGCTTTTGGCGCCGGCTTTCCGGTCCATAACGAAAATGCAAGCATTCCTTGTTCTAACAACATCCCGGCGCCACTAACCACAATATGTCCCCGCTGCTTGGCAGTACGCAAAAAATCAGTCATTATTGGATTGTACACCAAATCGCTGACAACAGCTTCACTATTTACCTTCGCCCAATCAATCGGCACAGCATGATCAGTATAAGAACTCATTCCCAGCGGTGTAGAATTGATTAATAAATTACAGTCGCCCAATGCCTTCTTAAAAGGTTCCGATGCCCAATTGACCCCGGATATCTCAGTCGTTGCAGTAAACGCTTTGGCTAGATTCGCTGCCTGTATTTCATTTCTTGCCCCGATTACAATTTTTTTACAGCCATGAGCAACCAAGCCGGCAACAACCGCCCGCGAAGCGCCTCCCGCGCCAAATACAACTGCAGTCCGGTCAGAAATGGAAATCCCCTGCGTTGTTAAAGAACGAATATACCCTTCCGCATCGGTATTATACCCTTTGCAATGTCCGTCGATATTCACAATTGTATTGACGGCGCCCACTAGCTGGGCACCAGGATCCAACTCATCTAAAAAAGGCATCACAGCAACTTTATGCGGTATCGTAATATTGACACCGGCAAAATTCAAGGCCCGAATGGCATTCACAGCTTGCTCCAGCCGTTCCGGACGCACCGGAAACGGCATATAAACTGCATCAATACCTGCAGCAGTAAACGCAGCATTTTGCAGTAACGGAGAAAGGGAGTGCCCCAATGGCCACCCAAAAATCCCCACCACTTTCGTTTTCCCAGTAATCATCTTAGCAACAGACTCCTTTCAGCCATTTATCCATGTTTATCGAATTAACTTCTTTGCCCGTAAAATGCGAACCATCATTTTTTCCAGCTGCCGAGTCACTTTCGTGCCGATAAACTCCCGGGATGATAACGGTTTTACCCAAATCGTAAACATCCCGAGCCGGTTTCCGCCTAGCACATCAGTAAACAGTTGATCCCCCACTACCGCTATAACCGACGGCGATAATTTCATAGCTGCCGCAATCCTTTTAAAACCGTACTTAGAAGGTTTATAGGCCCGGCAAACATAAGGGATACCAAACCGGCCCGCGATTTCACTTACGCGTTTTTCCCGGTTATTGGAGACCAGTCCTGCTTTAAAACCAAACTTTAACACGTCTTCCATCCACAACAATACTTCCTCTGATAGTTCTGAACTGTCCCAGGGGATCAGAGTGTTATCCAAATCAAAAATGATCCCTTGAATCCCCTTGCGTTTGATTTCTTGAAAATCAATGTCCTGCAGGCCAATTACAATCCGATCCGGACATAATAATTTGTACAATCGGATACCCTCTCTTTCACAATATGGTGCAAAAATAGTTTAACCAGTGCGTAACTATCACTCTCAAAAGTAGAAAGACTTCAGCCAATTTTATTATACGCTGAAGTCTTTCTACTTTGACCCAGCTTTGTTATTTCACTCTGACGCAAAACTGGAGCCTAATTTATGAGAGGAAAGTCCTGATACATCGGATTACGCTTGGCATCGGCCAAAGCACGTGTCACAAAGGAAACATGTTCCTTAAAGTCCACATTCATTGCTGCTGCGCTGTCCAAAATGGTCTGGCGGTTTACAGCTCTGGCAAAGGCCTTATCCTTAATTTTTTTCATTACAGATTTTACTTCCAGGTTATCTAAATCTTTGTCCGGTCGAACCAAGGCGCACGCAATAATAAAACCAGTTAATTCGTCCACTGCCAGTAACGTTTTCTGCAACTGGGTCCTTTCGGGCTCCCAATCCCGAGCATGGGATTCCACATCGATAATAAACTCAGTCCCGTAACCATGGCTCGATAATATTTCACGGGCATGATGCGGATGTTCGTCCGGAAATTTTTCAAAGTCAACATCGTGCAGCAAACCTACTGCGCCCCAATAATCCTCATCTTCACCAAATTTTTCGGCATAAGCCCGCATCGCAATCTCAACAGCCAGGCAATGTTTTAACAAAACATCGCTCTGCACATGTTGGTTTAAAATTTCCCATACAGCCTGTCGATTTGTATTCATAACTAATGCCCCCCTGGCTCTTTATAGTAAAAACCTGCTCTTTTTATATTATATTTCTTTCTTTTGGATGGCTTGCGCATAAGGCCCGCCGCGCCGCAATAATTCTTCATGCAAACCAGTTTCGATAATTTCCCCATTGACAAAGTAGATTACTTTATCAGTCGGAAGCAACGTTGCCAATCGATGGGTAATAATAAACGTAGTCCGACCAATGCTAACCTTCCGGATTGCTTCCATAACCTGTTTTTCAGCGTTCGCATCCAATGCCGCGGTCGGCTCATCCAACAATAATATATCGGGCTGCATGATCATTGCCCGAGCGATTGCAATCCGTTGCCGTTGACCGCCCGACAAATTGCCTCCCAATTCGCCGACTAAGGTTTCATAGCCATTAGGAAATGCGGTAATAAACTCGTGAGCGTTCGCCGTTTGAGCCGCTTTTTCAACTTCTTCATAACTGGCTTCCGGACGGCCATACCGGATATTTTCCAGAATACTTGTGTTAAACAAGATGGGGTCTTGCTGTATAAAGCCAATGTGTCTTCGCAAAGAACGGATTGTCAGCTTTTTAAGATTAATTCCGTCAAGCAAAATAGCTCCGCCAACCGGATCATAAAAACGCAGCAATAAATTAGCAAAAGAAGACTTCCCTGCCCCGCTGGGTCCCACAATTGCAATAAAATCGCCTGGCTGGGCAACAATATGAATATTTTTTAAAATATCCGCGCCTGATGAATAGCGAAAAGAAACATTGTCAAAGACAATAGCCCCCTTTGTCTGCTCTAAATCAATTTTACCCTCCAAAACGGTATGAGGTTGCTCATGTAAAGAATGAATTTTCTGCCAGGCAACCGATCCCAATTTGATGCGCGTAATTGCTTCACTGATTTTACGAACCGGCGCCGGAACATTGATAATATACACAAGAAAAGCGAACATGCCGCCAATAGTTAGTTGGCCTGTAATCACTTCCCGTCCGCCATACCAAATAATAACCGTAATACCGATCGCAGCCAAAAATTCAACCAAGGGAATCAAAATAGCGTTTAAACGCTGCGCTTTAAGAAAATCAACAGCAGCTTCACGTACCTTCACACTAAAATTCCGGTATTCATAATCTTCACGAACGTAGCTTTGAACAAGCATGACCGATAATAAAAATTGATGTAAAATAGCATTCACTTTTGCCAGAGT
>Ga0316604_10001077_pt1 | contig 26313 bp, 16 predicted proteins | sample OWC_soil_day20_C_FD_207650 | JGI IMG/M metagenome (GOLD analysis project Ga0316604, IMG submission 207650) | Wetland soil microbial communities from Old Woman Creek delta, Ohio, United States - OWC_soil_day20_CT | ecosystem: Environmental > Terrestrial > Soil > Wetlands | place: USA: Ohio...
CACCTTTTCCCACTACGCCAGAAGAAAATGCTTCATCCGGAACTTCTTCCAAAGCCATCACTTCACCAATCAACGGGCTGGTCAAAATTTCTTTTTCCAGAATTTTATTACCGTCTTTTTTTGCACCAAAAATCTTTTCATCTTCCTTTTCATCATGGTAAAACGGATATCCCATAACAAAACCAAAAAGCAATGCCAATACAGAAATCATCATTGCACTTTTCATGCCGGACATATCGCTGGTTACCGGGTTAACAAAACTAGGGTAAGCAAAAATCCCTAGTCCGCCAAGCATATAATATTGTGCATGAAAAAAACCAAGAAGCGCACCACCAATTGCTGCACCTACACAACTGATGATAAACATTTTTTTCCGTGGCAAAGTAATACCATAAATTGCTGGTTCTGTTACACCAAAAATCCCAGAAATAAATGCCGGTATACTAAGTGCCTTCAATTTTTTGTTTTTGGTTTTTATCAGTATCGATAAGACTACACCTGTTTGCGCAAAAGAAGCGGCAAAACTCATGGCAACGATTGGATCAGCACCAGAAATTGAAATATTGTTGATCATGATTGGCACAAGTCCCCAATGCAAACCAAAAATAACAAAAACCTGCCAAAAAGCACCAATAAATAATCCTGCTAAAATTGGACTAAAATTAAAAATACCTGTTGTCGCTGCCCCTACCAGTTGACCAGCCCACGTTGAAATTGGTCCAATAACGAGGAACGTCACTGGAATAACAATCAAAAGCGTGAAAAACGGAACCATAAATCCCTTAACCATGGAAGGAATACTTTTCAAAAGAGCATGTTCTACTTTAGCGCCAAAATAAATAGCCACAATAATTGGAATAACACTCGATGCATAATTCATTAAAATAACTGGTGTTCCTAAAAATTCAATCTGCACCGGCGAAGAAAACATTGTCCCCGCAAACATCTGATAAAGCGGCTCACCTTTCATGATTACACTCAATGCAGGATAGACAAGTGCCGCACCAATTGCCATTCCACTAAATTCACTCATTTTAAATTTACGCGCTGCTGTCAATCCCAAAAAGATAGGAAAGAAATAAAACAATCCGTCCCCAATTGTCTGCAAAATTTGATAAGTTCCGCCTTTTGCATCAACCCAGGAAAGTGCAACGAAAAGCGCAGTAAAACCTTTTATCATCCCGCTGGCTGCAAGGACCCCTAAAATAGGCGTAAAAATACCGGATACAATATCTACAAACTTATCAAGCAAGCTCATATTTTTATCCGGGGCTTCATCCGCAGCCTCACTGCTCGCACCAGCAATTCCCTGTGATTTTACGATTTCATCATAAACATCACCCACTTCATTGCCGATAACGACCTGATATTGCCCTCCACTTTGCACAACTGTAACAACGCCATCCATATCTTTGAATACCTCAGTCGCTGCTTTCTTTTCATCATGCAATTTGAAGCGCAATCTCGTATAGCAGTGCGCTAACGATATTACATTTTCTTTTCCGCCAACATTTTCAATGATGACTTTTGCTAATTCTTCATACTTTCTCATCAATAATTCCTCCAAAATTTTAAATATAACTTTGAAGGTTTGGCCAACTTAATGTCACCATCCACAAAACGATTTTCTATCCTCCTTTACTCTTAGGATTCTATAGCACTAAATATGCATTTAGGACTTAGTGAGCTTATCTTTTCTTGTTACCTTAGCGATATGAATCATCAGATAGAATTTTTCATCTGCACTAACCTGATATTTGTACTTCATCTGAATAAATACATCAATTTTCTGCACACAACGGTATGCTGCCGCGTATTTTTTCCGGACAAGTTTTTCCATTTCTTCATCGACTTCAGCAACTGTTTCTCTTTCTGTAAACATACGATTCGCAAAAAATTTCAAATGCGTAATAAAACGATAATATTGTAAGGATTCTATATCAAACTCCACTGCAAATGTATGACGAACAATATTCGTAATTTCCTGTATCAGTTTCGTGATATAGTCAGCGATTGGCTTATCCCCATCAATCTGTGCATCAACGATATGCAGTGCAATAAAACCAGCTTCATCAATTGGTAATTCTAGTCCAAATTTCTGATTCAGCATCACCAATGCCGTTTCACCAATCGCATATTCATCACGATAAAAGCGTTTGATTTCCCAATTCATCATATTCTTAATACCAACACCTTCTCTAAAACGCGTAATTGCCATATGCAAGTGATCAGTAAGCGATATATAGACACAATCGTTGAGTTTTTTTTGCAATCTTTGCTCTGCCATCTCAATAATTTCACTAGATATCTCCATGTATTCCATCGAAAGATTCTGCACAAGCTGTTCAAAACGATGAAAAACTTCTTGATTAGAAAGCGTATATACTTTATCGATTTCCGCTCTTGGCACATTGTCACCACAACGCTTTTTAAACGCAATGCCGCGCCCCATCGCGACAATTTCCTGTGCTTGCTCATTCTCAGTAATAATGACATTATTGTTGAGTATCTTTTTTATTATCATGGCAGCCGTCCCCTTCCCGCACGCAAATATTTCATTTTAGACACAAAAATACCGAAAAACAGACAATTACTTATCTTTGTCCTTTTTCGGTTCTCTATCATTTCTATTATTTTATGCATCTTAATCCCCTCCAAAATTTATTCAATAAATTTGAAGGTTTGGCCAACTTAATGTCACCATCCAATATTCCGCTCTTATTTACTGCGTTTATCATAGCATAATTCTATATATTCAGTCAATTGATATTTGCATGAAGAATTTTTATTACCTAATAAAAGATGCCGAGAAAATATCCACCATCTCAGCATCTTTTAACACCACTTTATTTTAACTCTGCGCCATTACTTGCAATCACTTTTTTATACCAGTAGAACGACTTTTTTCTACTTCTGCTCATATCACCTTTACCTTCATTGTCTTTGTTAACATAGATAAATCCGTAACGTTTTTTCATTTCACCGGTCGATGCACTGATTAGATCAATACACCCCCATGGTGTATATCCCATCAGATCAACACCATCAATATTCACGGCCTTCGCCATTTCTTCAATATGTGACCGCAAATAATCTATGCGATACGAATCATTAATACTACCATCTGCTTCTACCGTATCCACAGCACCTAAGCCATTTTCCACAACAAAGAGCGGTATCTGATAGCGGTCATATAACGCATTCAGTGAGATACGTAAGCCAACGGAGTCAATCTGCCAACCCCATTCACTTGATTTAAGATATGAATTGGCAATACCCCGAATCATATTTCCTTTTGCAGCTTCTTTCTTTTCTGGTTCAGCACTTGCAACAGATGACATGTAGTAAGAGAAACCAATATAATCTACAGTACCTTCACGCAATATCACTTCATCTTCTGGTTCCATCACAATATTTATGCCCTGCGTTGCGAAATATTTTTTCGCCTTTCTTGAATAATAACCTCGGACTTGCACATCCGAAAAAATATAGTGTATATCCATAATACCCATAGCCTCAATCGAATCTACTGGATTACATGTTTCTGGATACGTATAAGGATATAGAATCATCATGCCAATTTTAAACGCTGGATTAATTTCATGACCTAATTTTACAGCTTTTGCACTCGCAACAAATTGGTGATGTGCCGCTTGCATGCAAACTTTCGAATCTACTTTGCTAAATTCCATATGAATACCTGCCGCAATCGATGGCATAATCATAATGGCATTGATTTCGTTAAAGGTCATCCAGTATTTTACCTTATTTTTATATCTTTTAAAAATCACTTTGCAATAATTTTCAAAAAATCCAATCATTTTTCTATTTTCCCATGTGCCGTATTTCTCTACTAAACCATAGGGTGTTTCATAGTGAGAAATCGTTACCACTGGCTCAATGCCATATTTTAGACATTCATCGAATAAATCATCATAGAATTCTAGCCCTGCTTCATTTGGTTCTGATTCATCACCAATTGGGAAAATCCGTGTCCAATTGATGCTAGTCCTAAAGCATTTAAAGCCCATTTCAGCAAACAACTTCACGTCTTCTTTATAATGGTGATAAAAATCAATTGCCTCATGGCTTGGATAATACTTGCCATCTTCTACACCATGCGTATATTCTCTCTTCACATGGAGCGAACCACCTGTCATGCAATCAGCAGTACTTGCACCTTTACCATTACTATTCCATGCGCCTTCACATTGATTAGCAGCTACTGCACCGCCCCATAAAAAACCTTCTGGCATTTTGTAATTCATCATCGTTTACCTCCCAAAATTGATTTAGTTGTGTTAAATAAAAAAACCTAAACCAACTGCAAATAGATCATTCCATCCGCATTTGATTTAGGTTTTGCCTGTCACCAGTAACAATCCTAATTTAAATTCTATTATATATTATAACTAGAATAATTGTAGCAACACTCTTTCATTTCGTCAATAGCGTGCACCATCCTTCAAGAACTACAGCTAGTTGTTTCTTCTTATGCCGTAATATTTTTGTCACATTTATCAAGTATAATTAAAATCAATTTAGAATAATTGGAGGATCAACGTATGCTATCAAAACCTGAAAGAAACTATTATTTAGATATCGCCCTGCTATTATTTGGAGCCGTGAGCATTGCCACAGGAGTTGCTATATCCATAAAGCCGCCTGCCTTAATGTCATTCTTAAAGGCTATAAACGTCAAATCTCTGCATGAATGGTCAAGTTATGCTCTTACCATTTTGATTATGCTTCATCTCATTTTCCATATGGACTGGTTCAAAGCAATGACGAGAAAAAAGATTCATTCTAAAGAAAGCACAACGACGATTCCACCGAGTTAATCTCTGATTAAGCTTGTGATTTCAAAGGAATATTAAATGGAAATTTGATACTATAAAATGGCGAATAAAGTAATTCTGTGGAGGTTTAATTGTGAAGAAGTCAGTTCAAAATTTTCAAGTAAGTGAGCTACAAATTCCACAACGCAATATAATGAATTTAAAAATACGACAAGATAATTGTCAAAGAAATTTTGTATTGCAAAAAATACATTCTTTTTTTATGAAAATAGATGCTTTAAATATTGAGTATATTTCTCGTAGATGGTAAATGGGTTTTCTTCTGATTTTTATTAGTCTCGGTTCCAATTCCATTACTCCATTCTAGGTAATTGAACATTTTCACAATTTTTCGTCAAGATTGAACCTTGGTTAACTGTTCGTAGTATAACATTTTCCATTGTCCAATCTTTTGCATTTAGTATAGAGCCGGCTTCATCTGCTTCAATAGTAACGTCCTTAAAATGCACTTGGCTTATTGGTTTTTGAGGATATGCATCTACATCAAAAGCTTTAGAAAATTGTTGCCTTTTATTCTCTTTTTCAACAGATATTTTACTAAAACTTTTAACTTCTATATTGTTAATGTTGATATTTCTAAATTCAGGAATCCCCATCTCTGGTGGTTCCACGGTTTTAGCTAACACCTTCCAATGAGCAGGTATTTCTCTATCCCAATCTTCTGGGATTACAGCATAACTATAGCTTGGATTCCAATTAAGCTGAAATGAAAATGGATTAGGAACGTCTATCATCTCTACGTCATGAACATGTATGTTCTCAATGACTCCTCCCCGCGTCCTTGCAGATTTAAATCTCAAGCCATTCTCTGTACCTTTGGCTTTAATATTGTATATTTCTACATTACGAACGCCTCCGGAAGTTTCACTCCCTATAGTGATTCCTCCTCCTAAACCCGTCTCACAACCTCGAATCACAATATTTTCTGCCACTCTATTCACACGCAGACCATCAGCATCTCTTCCGGATTTTATACACAAATTATCATCATTGCACTCTATATAACAATTTTCTACAAGAACGTTGGAAGAAGAATCTATATCAATTCCATCGGTGCTAGGACCTTTATTCTCTCTTATCTTTAACCCATCCACATGAACTTTGTCAGAATAACATATATGTATATTCCAAAATGGAGAGCGAATTGAATTAAATTTTTCCAGTGTAACTTCTGAAGAGTTCAAAACTATAATGTTTCTTGGTCTTTCGCAGTCATAATCTACAGCCCATCGTAACCCTCTAGCAGTATAATCCTTTCTCATACCACCTAATTTATCCTCTCCCCAATACTTATCCCACCAATATTCTCCTTGTCCATTTATAAGTCCTGCCCCGGTAATTTTAACATTATTCTGGCCACATACGTTTATCAAACCACTAGGCCAATCCATTTCGATGCCCGCAACTCTTGACCAAATAGTAGGATAAGCTGTTTCATCTACCACTCCTCTTATCTCAACACCTTCATCAATTACCATCTCTACATTAGATTTTAAAAATATGGCTCCAGTCAGGTATATTCCTTTTGAAAAAGCAACAACCCCTCCGCCAGCTGTAGCTGCTCTATCAATTGCATTCTGAATTGAATTTGTACAAAGAATTTTTCCATCAGGCTTAGCTCCATAATCAAACACTTTAAATTCTCGCTGTTTTTCTTTAGCCATTTCTATATCTCCCTAAACTATTTTTACTAATCTATGTCAGAAAATGCTGATGTTATAGCTTCATCTTAGCTTTCAGAAACTAAATTGTGATTGGGATCTAATAAAACAATCTTAATGTAACTGGTCCTAAAAGCCCTGACTTAACTTGTGATTTTGAAATTTTATTACTAATACTATTCGTTACTTCGATCTTCAATTTAAATTCTGTGGATGTTATAAAATTAGTAACATCATATTCAAACGGAGCCCACATTTTAATTCCTACTTCTTTTTCATTGATATAGACTTTTGCGATTTCCCACACTTCACCTAAATCTAACAGGGCCTTTTTTATCTGTGAAACGTCTTCTACCTTAGCCGAAGTTTCATAAACTGCTTCCCCTGAAAAGCATTTCATATCCTCATATTCCGTCCATGATATTAATTTTCCACATATAATATTCTCCCTTGAAGGTCTTTTTAAAGTCCATGCCTCATTTATATCCACAGTTTTAGCTTCTAATACTTCATTTTTTTTAGAGGACTTAGCCTCTCTTCTTTTATCGGCACATATTATAATAGAATCCCGCCTTTTGATGTGTATAGGAATTACTGAGTTCTCTGTATCTATCCTGTCTAATTCCAATTCTTCTATTTTACCACTCCAAGAATCCCATTTTTCAAAATATCCAATATTTCTGATTGAGAGTTCACCTTCGATAGTTTTTTCGCCTTCATTTACCAATAAGTAAAAATCGATCCCCTCTTTTATAACATGGCTTATCCGCAAATCAGGATTATGCGGCAGCAATGAAATATGCTTTTTACCCATTTTCCCTAGATATTTGACTACATCTTCATATTTTTCTATCTCGATTGCATGTTTTAATGCATGCTTTTTATTATTAGGGTTACATACTATAATACAGCCTCCATTTTGGGAAAAACGGTTCAAGATCTCGTTTAGCTTGCTATCTAATTTACTTAGGTCTTCTATTATGACCGTATCATAATTTTGTTCCTGAATTTTAATAAATTCCTTAGATAATATACAGCTATTTATTAGTACATTGTCTTCCAGGTAATTAAATTCTATCTGGTTTTGATATAAAGGTTTTACTATATTCCAGGGTAAATGATCCTCTTCGCACAATACAGCTACCGAAGTAACATTGACATTGTCAGTCATAAGCCAAGACATTCTTTTACCATACGTTGCGATAATATTATAATCTTTCCACCACAAGTTATTCGGTCCTACATCTGGTGGGCGCTCATTGGTTCTCTTGTCGCCCTCAATGGAGTACAAAAAGGCATGTGGATATAAAAGATTAGTTCCTCTGACAAATAACCAATCCATAAACCACTTCATATCATCAGCTGAAAATTCCCACTGACGTCCGTCAGGTCCGCAACATCCAAAACATTCATTGGCGTTCCTTCGTCTGCCTAGATGCCTAGCGGCATCAGAAGCACATTTTCCCATGGTACTATGTTGCCCTTCAATGCCTTTATTATCTTCTGGACCAATCCAACGCCAAACAACATCTTGTCCAGGAATTTGAAAATACTTCAAACAACCTATATCATCACTTGCCTCAGGATGCCCAGTTAATGCTATACTATGCTTTTTACACCAATCAGAAATCTGTTTGTAATACGAGAACTCCAATTTTTTATTGACAGCTTTTTTGAAATTTCTTCTTTTCAATTCACTATCTACTCCAATATCAAACCATAACGCCAGGACATCTAGCTCTTCATTTCCCTGGCTTTTATACCAATCCATAAAACCTATCGTCCAAGGTTTTATCTTATTTCCATCCACACATCTGCCCAAAATATTAGGTTCATCTGTAAACATAGCAATAACAGTATTACCAAAATGCTCTTTTAAAACAGCATAATAAGCTTCATGAGTCACCGTAATAAATTTCTTCATAGCATCTTCATTTAGTAAATCAGCTGCTGGCGGCGCATCTCTTTCACCATCGTCTTCACCAAAATGAATACCACGTATTGTTCCCTTAGAAAACGTTGCTATCAGGGAAATGATTACCCACTCTCCCATATCTGTCGGAGTAAAAACAACTTTTCTATCATTTGAATACAACTTTATGGCACTTTGAAAATCTATTGTATTTTCTGTTGTTTTCTTGACAGCTACACTTAAAATACACTCTTCATCACCTTCTATTTCTTCGTATATTTCAGTATAACCTTGGCATATATGCTGAACCATCCGTAGACCACGAGCTGCATATTCCGGATTATTTTCTACCACTTTCCCATGGGCAGAACCTGACGGATACATTCCTTCATCGTATAATACTACTTTCATGTTCAGTTTTTTTGCCTCTTCAACTATGAATCTAACAAAATGCATATATTTTTCCCCTAGATAAGGAATATCTTTTGATAATCCTATTCGAGGATGAATTACAAATCCGTCTAATCCCTTACTTTTAAACTCTTTTATTTTTTTAAACAGTGTTTCTTTATCTAAGGAGCTATTTAAAAACCAAAAAGGAATCAACGAAAACTCTTCGTTGGGACTAGAAAATTCCTGCTTTAATTTTTCTAACATCACGATAAATCCCATTCTTTCAAATATTTATTTGTATTATTAAGCATTTCTGCAAATAATTCTTCAGCCTGACTTCTTGAAATGCTAACCAATGGCTCATTTACAAAAGTATTAAATGCTAATTTTTTATCTTTAGTTAATGCTGCTTTTACAATTGATTCTTGATTGATCGCATGCCGTTGTACAATATTTAATATATCTAATGGAAGCTTACCAGCATAGACAGGCCTAATGCTATTTCTTTGTATTAGCGCATTTGTTTCAACTATGCTACCTAATGGAAGATTGCCTATTTGCCCTTTGTTAGGTATATTTACGTTGCTGACTGTATCTTTTAAGCCTAGCAATGCTAGAATAATTTCGACGCCTTCTTCACCTGAGGGCTTTACTTCTATGTCCTTTTCGCCTGCAATTATTTTTTTAGTATCACTGATTTTTTCTTTTAAGGTCTTCATCCGAGAATCAACCGACGTTAATTGCATTTTCCAGGAAGCAATCGTTTCTTTGTCCCGTAAATAATTAGGCGGCATAAATTCAGCCAAATGTCGATCGCCAGCTGCTGCAATGAGGCCATATTGCTTAAATAAATCAAATTTTACCCGATGGGCACTTTCAAAGGAACTAGATTTCCAAAAATCTTTGTACGGTTCGAACCCTGCTTCATAATATTTATCAGCAAATCTTTCATATAGTGGCATTAAATCTTTTCCTTGATAGGATGCTTCACTAATCCAAGTAAAATGATTAATACCAATCACATTTATTTTTATTTCTTTACGCTTTATATCCTTAATACCTTCCATATCTTCCAGCATTTGCGTAAGTAGTTTCTGAACATGAAAAACTTCATGGCAGCAGCCAAAGGCTTTAATTTCTGGAAAAATTTCAAATAATGTTCTTGTACATACCGACATAGGATTGGTATAACTTAGAACCCATGCATTTGGAGAATATTTCTTGATATATTCAGCAATTTGAGCATACATGGGCACAGCTCGCAGCGCTCTTACAATTCCACCTGGTCCCACAGTATCGCCAACAGATTGATATATCCCATATTTTTCTGGGACATGCACATCTGATGCCATTTCCTTCAGTGTGCCTGGCGTTATCGAAATAACAACAAAATCAGCATCTTTTAAAGTTTCTTCAATGGTTTTTACCGCTTTATATTGCCACTTACCTTTTGTCTCTTTTTTATTCGATAAGATATTCCCAACCTTTTCATTCGTTAACGCCGCTTCAAAATTGATATCATATAATGCTACAGTACCGGAAATTCTAGCTTCTAAAGCCAAATCATTCATTAAGCTTTTCGCCCAAAGTTGAGAGCCGCCGCCAATATATGCGATCTTAATATCATTTACGCGGTCTTCACAATAATTCATTTTCTCCACTCCTTGATAATTCATATTAAAAAATTCCATTTTTATAATGCAATTATTTACATTCCAAGCCATTCTTTTAATTTTAGAGTTTCAATACCTGCTAACATAACAATTCCTGTACCATGAGGATCATTCAATATCCAGCTCAATTCGTATTTATAATAGCGTGGTGTAAAAGAATGACCTGAACCTCTGCATACTCCATAGACATTACCCAATTGATCAATCGCAATTTTTGAAAGTCCCTCCCAAGCTTTACATACCGCTGTTGTATATTCATCAACTTCATCCAGCCAGCCATAGCGTACACCTCTAGCAAAAGCATAAGTAAACATCGATGTACAAGATGATTCCTGATATGACTCATGATCATTTAACACTTGATGCCACATGCCATCTTCGTCTTGTAACCCAAGATATCCCTCACTTAATTCTTTAAAGAACTTTAAAAGTTCAGCCCTATTCTCATGTTCTTCTGGAAGCACAGCCAATAATTCTGATAACGAGAATATAACCCAGCCATTTCCTCTTCCCCAAGGAATACCATTCGCAAGTTTTTCTTGGGTATAATAAACATGAGACATAACCTTTTGACTAGCAATAAACATATATTTTTTAAATAGCAAGTATTGTTTAGCTGCGTCATCTATATATCGTTTATCACCCGTAAGTGCATAATATCTGCATAAGAAAGGCACACTCATATATAAGTCATCTACCCACATGGTACCACTCATTGACTGCAATTTTGTAGTTGCTCGATAAAGTGCTCCATCTTCAAGTCTTGCTTGTTTGTCAGATATATACTCTGCAACATCATCAGCAATTGGACGATAGTTTATAACATTAAAGTGTTGAGTAAGTTCAAGCATTAGTGAAGCAAATGAACCGCAGTCATCTAAGCTGTCAATCGCTGAAAGCTGATTGTTCACTCCTGCTGCTCCGTATTTTTCCCTATCCCATAGCGAATATTGATAAAAAGATGTACTTACTTCCACATGTTGTTTCACATAATCAATTATATCGGTACGTTCCAGTGCTAAACCTGTTTGTAGTAACCCATATAAAGTCACTCCCAATGGATAATTCCACTTACCAAATAAAGCATTTTCCAAGAACGGTCTTACGCATGTATCCGGCAGATCAACACGCCAATAGTCTTGACCATTCACAGTATCAAATACCGTTTCTAATGTCTTTATTTCATGCAAATCTATCTCTTTTCCTTTTACAAATGGACCTATATAAAGCCACGGATCACGTATTCCTTTTATATTGCAGGGACTACTATATCCTACTTTTTTTCCATTTTCAAATAACGCAAGGTCAAAACCCCATTCATCTTCGCCACATGCACACATTACCAATACATCCCGTACTCCAGGTTTTATTTGAACGTCGGTATCGATAGTTCCAGTTGCGATTGCAGAGTAAACTGCATCACCATCTATAAAAATTGTTAATGGACTCTTATTTGTTCCCTTAACTTTGCAAATAGCCTCCCCTTTCTGATTAAACTCAACTTTAGTCCAGCCCCAAGCAACGCAGTCGTTTTTCAGTCCATAGATACGTTGTAATTGTCCCTGTTGTAATTGTTGTTCATTCCACGAATGGGCAGGAAGCCACTGCATATCTGCATTTTTTTCATTTTGCCCTAAAACTGGAAGCTCTTCTAAATCCTTATCTAATGGTTTAGTAACTATAAAACCTTCCTGTCCTGCTCTTTCAGGGGTTGGTGCTAGAAAGTGAAAAGGGAAATTTTTAAACCTTGCTGTGCCAAATTCACCTCCAAACCCTAAAGGAGTCTTTATAAATTGGATGACAAAATTATTCCACCCTTTTGATAATCTCACCAATATACTTTTAGATGTCTTAGGAGATTTTTCATCCATATGATCTGATTTATAGATACTCTTCCCATTAAGATAAACCTCCATAGGACTATAAGCCGAGGCCAAAAATGAGGCTTCACCTTCATCACTACTCCAAAGCTTCCCCCATACATATACTACTTGCTCATTACTAGCATCAGGAAATAATCTGGTCAAATCAAAAACATAGCGATAGTCATCTTTTCTCTTAAAACCACTTTCATGGACTGCCCTAAAAACGAATGGAAACGAAGGATTATTACCAATGTACCTATTTGATATAGCCCCTAGAATGGACTCTATGTTATCGCCTTGTTTATTATAAATACTTTCCATTTGATCAAAATATTTTGACATTAATATCTCCCACCTCAATCATCTACTATCTTTTTAAAGCTACTTTAGATTCTTCATATTGATTACTCTCTTTATTCCCACATAAAACATCGTTATTGCCCCAACAATTTTCATATTCAAATCCGGTTAAATCCTTAAATGCAACTTTTGCTTCTGGAGTGGCCACGCTCATTAAGCCGCCATCTCTTAAGCGTGCAACCTCAGTTGATAATACATGATATCTTTCCAATGTAAAATTACTTTTATAGGATATAATAAGCCCAATGATTATACAAATCGAGGGAGTGATGGTAAATAGACCGACAAGCGCATTCATCGCACTATCCGGCTGAACTTGTCCCCCTTTTACAAAACCAGTAGCTCCGAGGATTAAACTGACCATCAGCATTTCAGCTGCGCTGAATATCGCATCTGTAAAATTATCTACACCAGTAAAAGAGCCTTCTCTTCTAACACCAGTTACTGCTTCATCAATATCAGGTATAAAGGAAGCTTGATAGGTCGTAGAGTTAACCATACCTGATTTACCGCAATATAACAGACAAGCCAATGCACAAGCCAAGATAAATGAATTTTCCGGATGCATAAAAGCAACTACAAAATAAGATGCAAATGCCGTCAGAGCAATATAAGCGCCAACTCTATAACTTTTCGGTCCACCAACTTTATTATTAATCGCCACAAACATCCCTAAAAATAATATACCTAGCATATAAGATAGGGTCGATATAACAGAAACAACCGTTGTACCCAATGCCAAAATAAAAACTACAAAATAAGTATGCAATGAACCAGATATGGCCCTACAAATTGTCTGAGCCAAGAACATGCCGAGATACGAGCGATATGCTCTGATTTTTAAAGTCGATGCAGTGTCAGATACCATATTCTTGAACCATTTCAGTGGGGAAATTCTTTCACTTGCGTTTGTATTATAACCAACTTCATCCACTGAACGTTCGACAATATAACAATAAAAAATAATTAAACAAGTCGTTGCAATCACATCATATAACCAAATCATATAACTAAAACTTTCAATATTGTTTTGACCAAAAATAGTAAACATAACTCCAGGAAATGCAGAGACTGAAATGGAAGTTAAATTTGACACAAATTGTGTCAAACCTGTTATCTTCACCTTTTCGTCTAAGCTTCTAGGCATCTCAGCTAATAAAGCTTTGGCAGGAATTAAATAAAGTAATCCGATACACGACCCCAGCACACACACAATGCAGTAATACAATGTAGATTGACCAGGCCACCATATTAATGGAATGATCATAGCCCTTAAGGGGATACATATTAATAAGAAAAATTTTCTTCGTCCAAATCTTCTCCCTAATGGGTTTTTATAAAAATTATCACTGATATGTCCCACAATCGGACTAAGCAAAGAAGTCAAAAATCTAGTAACTGTTAAGATTGCACCAACTGCTATAATGGATACATCACAGAAAGTGGTATAAAAATACATTAACCATACAGCAGCAATCATATCTGTGCCGCCAGCAAAATTATACATAGAATAGCCTATTATATTTTTCCATTCAAGTTTTTTATTAATTTTCATAAGACAATCTCCCTATAATCTCCTATGCCAAATACTTGACCGACAAGGATAAAATCATAAACTTCGTTTTGTATTATTTTATATTTTGAATTTATTAATAGCAGTTTGTAAATTTTCCGCCATCTTTGCCAGGTACTGACTTGAGGATGCAATTTCTTCAATAGATGCAGACTGTTCCTCCGTTGCTGCTGACACCGTCTGTGTTTGTTCAGCCGTACTCTTACTTTCTCTATCAACCTCTTGTATAGCTCCTACCATATGTTGACTACTATTGGTTATCTGCTGAATGGCGGCTGATATTTCATGAATTTGGTTTGATATTTCTCGAATCATCATAATAATTTCGCGAAAACTTTTTCCGGCTAGACTTACCACTTCAGTTCCAATATTAACTTCCTTTTTGCCATCATTCATAAAAACAACTGCATCAATGGTTTTTTCCTGCACTTCACCAATTAAATCAGCGATTTGTTGCGTAGCTTTTTGTGATTGTTCCGCCAATTTGCGAACTTCATCGGCGACAACTGCAAAACCTCTGCCAGCTTCTCCTGCTCTAGCCGCTTCAATCGCCGCGTTTAAAGCCAAAAGATTGGTTTGTCCAGAAATACTGGAGATGGCTTCAACAATCTGACCAATTTGCTTTGATTTCTCTTCCAGCTCGCCAATTGTATTGGAGGTAGCATTTGTTTTCTGCTCAATTATCACCATTTGTTTTACTGCTTTTTCTACGGCGTGTTCACCATCATTCGCGGCTTTTGCCGTTCTTTCCGCTGACGCTGATACCACTGTAGCATTTTCGGCAACTTGATTAATTCCGTTGGACATTTGTTTAATAACTTCTGTTGTCGAATGAACTAAGCGCAGTTGATTATCAGCACCTCGCGCCACTTTAGTCACTGATATGGCAACTTGATTGGATGCTTGAGCGGATTGTTCAGCACTGGCCGTTAATTGCTCGGATGATGCCGCTACTTGTTCAGAAGTGTGAGAGATTTGTTTAATCAAACCACTAATATTTTTATTCATTTTATCAACAGCTTGCGCTAATCTGCCAAATTCATTATCCAAGCTCATATTCCTTGTCGATACTTTTTTAGAAAAATCACCGCTGGCCAATTCGCCTATAAAATCTACCGCATCACTAAGCGGTCTGGTAATTGAACGTGTAATAATCCACCCCACTGCGATTCCCGCTATCACAGCAATTATAATTATGGAAATAAACCACAAGATTGCCTTTTCAAAATCATTTTTATTTTGTTTATTAATTCCATCAGCAGCTTCTTCTCTATAATCAGTAAGGTCGCGTAAATTTACGCTTAGTTTATCAAATACAGGACGAGCTTCTTTTGTATATAACTCATATGCTTCACTTTTTTTGTCCTGCACAGCAAGGTTAATAACCTCCTGCCTTATCACACGGTATTTTTCTAAATTACTATAAGTCTGCTTCAATGTTTCAGCCTCAAAATCATCCAATCTGATTTTTTCATAGGCTTCAAGGTTTTTATAAATAGCCAGTTTTTCCCGGGAATCAATATCAGCTATTATATGCTTCTTTTGTTTATCTTCTTTAGTAATCATCAAATCGAACATTTCTGCTTCAATTTTCCGTGACTGATTACGGTTATCATTTAGCCACTGTACTGGCAACATATACGCATTATACATTGAATTCATTCCATTACTGGCTCTTAATAAATAATAGTAACCTGTACATCCTACCGCAACTAATGAAATCATAAATACAGAAATCAATAAAGTTAACTTGATCGCCATTTTGGAATTATTTAACCAATTCATTAGAATTCACTACTCCTTATAAGAGAATATATTAGTATAGTGACTTACCCGACTCAATAACTGCGACAACAATTTTTTGAGTAGGGTTTATAAGTATTATATGTATCTTTCTTTATGATCTCATAAACTCATTTCCCGCAGTATTCAAATGACATTGTAAAAATTTTGAGCATATTTTTCAACGTGACATTACTTTACTACAGTAGAATGAACTGGCTGATTTTTAACTTCGCAGCAGAGTAAATCATTATTACCCCAACATTTGTCATAAGCAAAACCCGTCAAATCTTCTACAACCGCTTTGGCCTCATCAGAAACGTCTGCTTTAGAACCACCATTTTTCAATCTTTGCACCTCTTCAGCCAATATCTTATGAACTTTTCTATCTAATCTAAATCTAAATGAAATTGCTATACCAATAATAATCATAATAATAGGAACAATGGTATACAATATCAGCAACGCGTCGATTGTGCTTTGAGGCTGACTGGCTGAATTCTTGACAAAACCAGTTGCTTCTAACAGCACTCCAACAATTAATACTTCAAGAGTAGTAAAGAGTACATCCAAAAAGTTACTAACCCCTGAGTATACCCCTTCTCTTCTTCTGCCTGTCATTACTTCATCAATATCAGGTATGAATGCAAATGTATACTGCATGGCGTTAACTAAACCTGCCTTGCCAAAATTCATCGCAACGATAAACGTAATCAATAATATTTCCATATGCGCTGGTTTTACTACACCAAGATAGAGGAACCCTAAGAGAACAATGATAGCGCCAATTCCTCCTAAGCGATAGGTAACATTGCCGTTAGTCTTAGCGGTTAGCCATATATGGAATGTCAGGAATGCAATTCCAAACACAAAGCCCATGCTTGTGGATACCGAAACCACTTTGGGATTTAACATTAATACAAAAACAATAAAATAAGTATTGATTGTGCCAGCTAATGATCGAAACATCTGCTCCGATAAATACATCCCCAAATACAATCGATAAGCTCTTAGCTTGATAGCAGAAGAAAAATCACGACCAATCGTCACAAAGTGCTGAAGCAGGGACGGTCTTGATTGAGCTGCTTGCAATAATGCTTCATCCATCGGACGTTCAAATACCGATAGATAAAATAGTACCAGCATGACAAGTGATACTAAATCATAAACGATTGCGGCGATGAAAAACGTCATCGGGTTCTTGTCACCGAAAACGCTAAAGAAATATACGGTAGCCATAGACGAAGATATACCTGCAATGGCCGCGCCAACCTGATTCAGCCCTGCTAATTGTGCCCGTTCAGAGGGTGTTCTTGTCATTTCTGCGGCAAAAGTACCTTGAGAAACAATTGCTAGCGGATTGACAAACGCGGTTACTATCAGTAATGTTGCATAATAAATTGTCGGCATATCCGGTATCCAATAAAGCGGGAAAGTAAGTACTTTGAAAGGAATGGAAATGAGGAGAAGAGCTTTTCTTCTTCCAAATTTCCTGCCAAACTTCGTTTTATAAAGATTATCACTAATTGACCCCATCACTGGAGTAAGAAAGGCACTAATTAGTTTGCTCGCAGCAAGTACAGAGGTAATCATAACAATGGATATATTGCAAAATGTTGTGTAAAAGTACATTTGCCAGGCATTAACTAACGTATCTGTCACTGTGGATATTTGATAACATGAAAACCCTAATTTATTGATTAACTTTAGTTCTCGAACAGGTTTCTCCATCCTATATTCTCCCCTCAAAATACATTATAAATTAACTATTATATCCAAACGTATCCTAAGAATCGATCAATCACTCTCTAACAATATCGTGTCATACATTATGGCACTGTTATTATTAGTAAAAGTAATAACATTTTCACCTGCCTGTAACAAATCGGAACTAATCTCTATTTCTTCCATGTGGTACCAGCCACTTTTGTTACCAGATCGATAAATAGTACTGTCATTGGTATATGTAACGGTTTTAACATTATGTCCATTCACTGTAATGGCTAAATTCCCATCCTTTCCGTAGATACCGCCTTTAGTAAAAGCTGCCATAGCTACCGTCAGATAGAATTTTTTCTCATTGACATTCTTTATATTAAATCGTACATTCCAATCTGCCGATTTGGTTTGCGCATAATACCAGTCCTCGCTATCCTTGCTTTTACCCACCACATAATCTAATTTTTCAGGAACATCAGCCTGCCACTTATGATTTCTTAATTCATTACCATACTTAAATTCTTTTGCAGTACGATCGGCCACACCAATTTGCCATAACTTATTTTTATGATAGGGTGGATCCCAACTAATCGTTCCCAGATTCATATTAGCTTTCTCCACAACTATGTTATCTTTATTTAATTCATTAGTTATATCTCCTTTTGTGGCATAAGCGTACAAAGTATATGTTCCAGGCCTAACATTATTCAATTTGAAAATTCCATCTTTATCAGCTTGGGAATAGAAGATATAATCCCCTTTTTGTCTGATATAATCGCCGCCGGATTTAGCTAGAACGACCATCGCTCCTTCACTGGACCGTTTATGAGTCATAGCTAATTTCCCTGTAACAGAGGCTCTCTGGATAGGATACAACGGTTCATTCATCCAAGCATATGGCCATTTCTTTCCCTCAGCGACCGCTTTTTCCTTGACATCACGAATCACTTCATCTTCATTTCCAGCATTTACATAAACATACCATGGACCATATAATTTCTCCCAATTAGCCAGAACTGTAAAATCACCTGTTCCAAAATGAGCGCTTGTCATATAATTCAATGTAATGGCATCATAATGCACTAAAAGATCTTGTTTTAAAGGACCGCTCGGGTAATATTCCGTGCTGACTGGAATAAACCAAAAGCCAAAGCCATTACCATATTGCCCCCAGAAAGGATTGTCTTTAAAATAACCAGCATAATCATACTTCGAATATATCTTACCGTTGGTATATAATTCACCGTCCGGTAATTCATAGGTTTCATCTTGGATTTTTTTGTACTGGGTCATATAGCTGCGCAGCGGCTGCCTACCTTTTCGTTCTGCATTATAAGCATGATCAAAAATACCAGTGTCTAGTCGATACACTGATCGCAACTCGCTAAGCTTAAATTCATTCCCAAAATTATTTTTTACAACCGTATAACAATAAATTCCACTTTCTCCTTTTTTCATAATAGTATGATACTCAACGTAGAGCATACCCGTTTTATCAATATAAGCAATATGAGCTTCATCTGCAGTATTTGAGATGACCTTCAACTCAGCCACAGTTAATGGTCTAGCTTTACCTTCTGCGTAATAGTCCACATAAAAAGTATCTTTACCATCTACAATATTGTGAGCTAGCTCCACATTATTTTTTACTAACGACTGAACTGTACCGTTCTCCTTAAATTCGACGGTTAATAATCCATTTGATATTCTAACTTTCAAACCATCAACCGTTAACTGAACATCTTGTCCAATCTCCTTCGATGTCTTTTGATCTATTGCACTCGAACTTTGAGCAGCCATAACTGTTCCCAAAAAACAAAATAAGATTGACAAGATAATTGGAAATACCCATAGCAAGCGTCTATACATTCATATCCCTCCATAAAATATATTTTGTAATATTTCAATTTTTTCTGGATATTTGGTATTAATCACTTTCTAACAAAATTGTGTCATACATTATGGCGCTATGGTTGTTGGTAAAAGTAACGATATTCTCCCCAGTATGTAATATAGCTGCATCCAATTCAATCTCCTGCAAATGATACCAGCCACTTTGAGTCGCTGAACGATAAATCGTAGTATCACTAGAATAAGAAAGAGCTTTTACTACATGGTCGTTCACTTTGATAATTACATCAGGATCTTCGGCTCCATCAATCTTGCCTTTTGTAGCTGCTGCAATGGCTACTGTCAAATAATATTTTTTAGCTGCAACATCTTTCATCAGAAAGCGTATGTTCCAGTCTCCCGGTTTCGCTTGTGCATAATACCAATCTTCACTCTCTTGGCTTTTCCCTATTACATAATCCAACCGTTCCGGAACCATACAGTGCCATTTATAATTTCTTAATTCATTGCCAAATTTAAATCCTGTTGCAGTACGATCAGCGTTGCCAATTTGCCAGAGCTTATTTTTGCGATAAACTGGATCCCAAATGATTTCACCTAGATGTATATCAACATCTTTAACAACTATATTATCTTTTTGAAATTCACTAGTTATGCCGCCTTGCGTAGCATAGGCATACAATGTATATGTCCCCGCCCTGACGTTGTTTAATTTGAAATTCCCATTTTTATCAACTTGTGAATAAAAAATATAATCCGCTTTTTGCCTGATAAAATCACCACCGGGTTTTGCTAAAACAACCATCATCCTGTCGCTGGACCGCTTGTGAGTAATTGTTAATTTTCCTGTGACAGCGCCTCTAATCATAGGATATAGCGATTCATTCACCCAATCGTACGGCCACTTTTGTTCTTCAGCAGTGGCTTTTACTGCGGCATCACAAATCATTTCTTCCTCGTTGCCGCAATTTATATAAAGATACCAGGGCCCGTATAATTTCTGCCAGCTTGGTGGTACATAAAAATCACCTGTGCCAAAATGAGCGCCAGTCATATAATTTAAGATAATCGCGTTATAATGTACTAATAATTCCTGCTTTAAAGGTCCGCTGGGATAATACTCATTGCTTACCGGAATAAACCAAAACCCAAAACCGTTTCCGTACTGCCCCCAAAAAGGATTGTCCCTATAATAGCCAGCATAATCATATTTGGAATATATTTTGCCATTGGTATATTCTTCACCATCCGGCAATTCATAGGTTTCATCCTGGATTTTTTTCCCTTGGCATAAATGGCTGTGCACAGGTTGTTTGCCTTTTCGTTCCGAATTATAAGCATGATCAAAAATACCAGAATCCAAACGATAAACCGTCCGCAATTCACTGAGTTTGAATTCTTTTTCTGTATTGTTTTTTGCAACAACATAGGAATGCAGCCCGCTTTCCCCTTTTTTCATGAGTATGTTATACTCAATATGCAACAAGCCTGTTGTATCAATATAAGCAATATGAGCCTCATCTGTAGTATTCTTAAGCACTTTCAAATTGCTCACTGTAATATTTCTAAATTTGCCTTCCGCATGATAATCAAGATAAAATGTATGATCTTTATCCGGGTCTGTAGCTGCGCCACTTAAGTTTTTAACCAGTTCTATATTATTTTTAGTCAGCGATGTTACCATAGCGTTTTCATCAAATTCTACAGTTATAATTCCATTTGATAACTTGGCTTTCAAGCCACAAGTTATCAATTCAACATCAAATTCCATTTTTTTCACTTCCATTGACCATTTTTGTTAGTTACCTTAGCCGATTAACTATTGGGGAAATCTCAAAATCCAACCTCATCAGCTATAACGATTATAGTTGTTCGCCCCTTAACCTTCATTCCATTGTGTATGATAGCTGTGTAGTTACACATACGCTCCGGATGATTGCAATTTTCGCATTTTCCTGTGAACGTACAAGGTGTTTTATGATTGTTTCTTTTTGCATTCATTGGAGCAATTTTTTTTATTCTCTTTAACGCCTCATCAATATCTTCTACAAGTTTATTTGCTCCAACCACCACTATGACTTTTTCTGGTCCAAAAATCATAGCAGCAGCTCGATTACCTGAACAATCAGTACATACAATTTCTCCATTCCTGGTAACAGCATTTGCTCCTGTTAAAAAGTAATCAGCCAGTAAGGCCTCTTTATAAAATCTAATATGCTGCTCTGAAGAACCTTTTTGATAACGATCAATAAGGCTGTACTTTTCAGACCTTAACGTATCTAGTATGTTCATCTTTTCCAGGGTCACGGAACCACCAAGACCTATAGATACATTCTCTGGTATTATATCTAGAACTTTATTTCTTGCCTCTTCTAAATCAGTTACACAATATGCCTCGAAACCTTTACGCTTTAATACAGCAACCATATACTTTGCGCTTTCTTCATGCTGCCATTTTTTCATGTCACTCATACTAACTTTTCTCCTTTCCATTTGCTTAGCTGTTTGCTTAACAACTTGAAGATGACTTTTCTAAATAATAACTTTAAATTTATTCAATAATTCTCATAATGCTTTGAAAACAACAAATTATGTTGTTTTCAAAGCAATAGCTGAAGAAGCTCAAAATGATATTAGAATGATTCAACTTTTTTAATTAAAGAAGACTTCCAGTTGCAATCGAGTTTGCGTTTTATAATCATAAGTATCTCCGTTAATAGGCTTAGCATAAAGATATCTGCCTGTAAATTTCATGTTTTTAACAGGAACATACTGATATACAATATCAAATCCCTTTTGTCCATTCGTAATACTGGAAAGAGTTTCCCCTGAATTAGTCATTAAACCTGTTTTTGTAGAATCATATGCATAATCTTTGATATCAGAATCTGTCTTAATGGTAGCCTTAGCCTCATTCCTTACCGCTTCAAAAACCCAGCCATAGGATCTGACTTTAGCAAGATCAGCCCTCTTATAGCTTATGCTGGCATAATATGCGTGATTGTTGTCGTCGCGATTGCTTTGGGCATAATCTCCTCGTAATGTAACATCAGAAGTGAGCTTTTTAGCAAAAGCACCCTCGAAAATTCTACCTGATTTATAAGTTGAGTTAGAACTATTGGTAAGATAAACTGCACCAAATAAATCAGTTGTCTTGTCTAGGGAATATTTGAAATCTATAGTAGCTACATTCGTGCCATAACCAGGATTAAGACTTGATTCTCCTGCAAGCCCAGCAGAACTAGAAGTAACAGTATTTGTCTTAACATATGTATATTTACTGTCATTTTTAGCCCAAGTTATATTTGTTTTTACTACCTTACCAAAGCTATAACGAAGCCCTTCTCCAAACTCCTTGTTTACAAAGCCAAAAATAGGATTGTTCTTAAATCTCCCCGCTTTCAAGGTACCTGAACCAACAGGTCCTGTAATAAACATTTGTTCAATATCAAAATCACCAGAAAGGTTATCAGCCGCAGCAGTATCAACACCATTAGAATCTTTGTTGCCTTCTAGTCTAACTTCCGCAGTCCAACCTGGAGCAAATTCTGAACGGCCTACCAATTCAAAATTGTAATTAAAATCTTTTGGGCGCGAACTGGAGGTTGTTGTACCCGTATCTGTTGTTGTATATTTACGGTCAGATCGGATACGAAAGTTTGAACCACTCCAATCTATGACATTCCCTTTTTTATTTTGTGAAGATGGCTCAGAAGTAGCTAGAAAGCCAACACCCAAGTCTTTGAGTTCGCTGCCGTATTCGGTGGCCATTTTCTTTATAAGTGCTTTCGATTCATCATCGATATTTTTATTTTTTTCTGATTTTTCAATAGCTCTGCGTGCAATCAGAGCCATTTCATAACGGGTAACAATTTTTTCACCCTTGAAAGTTTTATCATCATAATCATCAATGATACCAGCTTGCAGCAATTTGTTAACAGCGCCATATGCCCAATCAGTACGCGGAACATCATCAAAAGTACGCTTGGCAGCAAATGCTGTACCAGCAATACTAAACATAAATACTAGTGCTAATGTAATAATCAAACCCTTTTTCATCTTATTCCTCCTAAGTTATTGATTTTTTTCTAAGTCAAATAGAAAATGCAAGCTGAGTGTCCATTGTTTCTTCAACAATGCTCATATGAAAAGCTCATATCTATCGCAAACTACTTGTTTTAAAATCTGATTAATCAGATTTTAAGCTGTTCATATTTACGATATATATATATCAAACACATCTTAATCGGTCATATTTCTTTTGGTAGAATTAGATGTCAATTGTTTTTCTACTCTATTGTACTTTTTCCAATTGTCATATCCCACCGGATTATTTCCCCATAAATTTTCATACTTCCATCCCGTTAAAGCCTCAACAGTACTGCGAGTTATATCATCTACGTCACTTTTAAGACCGCCATTTTTTATTCTTTCAATTTCTTTTTTGAGTATAGAATGTGATGCATCTGTAATTTTAAATTTATATGACCCTATAATACCTACAATGAGGAATGCTAAAGGTACCAGTACCAATATAACCACCATAGCTGTCAAGGCTTCATGAGACTGTTGCTTTACGCCAGAGACAAAATTGAACTCTTGCAATATAATTCCAACCACAAAGATTGCAAGTGCTTGTGAAGCTTTCCTTAAAAAAGACATAAATCCAGCAAAAACACCTTCTCTTCTACCACCAGATACAATTTCATCTACATCAGGGACAAAGGTATAATTGTTCCAAGGAATAAAGTTAATTCCACCTCTTCCAAGCCCAGCAACAGCTGACACTACATACAAGGCAATTACACTATCAGCACGAACACCATATATAGCCAAATACCCAAAAATACTTAGCATAAACAGAGAAGATACAATTCTAAAGGCTGATCCTGGACTCACTTTCAATGTCACATATGTGGCTATTCCCACACCAGCAATTTGGAATATATACATGGTAGCCAGCAAATTTGACACTAAAACAGCATCTTTAAAAAGAGCAAACACGATAAAGTAAGTGAATACGGCATTGAAAGTGTCTTGCGCTAGATATCCGCCTATGTACATTCCTAAGTGAGCTCTGAATGTTTGAATTTTAAGTGTTGTGATTAAATCGATATAAATTTTTTGTATGTTCTGTCCAATACCCAATTTTACTTTTGGCTCTTTAGACTCTGTGGATTTTATTTCTTCTAACGATCTTTCCCAGGTAAAGTTATATACAAGTATCAGCACGACTATGAAAATACCGGTAAAAATGGCTCCTGCATATAAAAAGGATCCAGAAGATTCTTTTCCCAAAGCGTTGATTAATCTCCCTGGCAAGAATGCTGCTACAAATGCCGAAAACTGAGCACAATACATTCTGGCACTGGTAAGTTTTGCACGCACTTTATAATTTGATGTCATTTCTGCTGCTAATGTGTCGTAAGGGATTAATATCATAGTGTATACAATTTCAAATATGATATATGTCATCAGATAATATAGATAGGAAAAGCCAGTCATCCATATAAATGAATAACAAATAACCAAGGGAATACTGATCAGTAAAAAGAATTTCCGTCTGCCAAATTTTCTGCCCAATCGAGTTTTGTGAAAATTATCGGTTATAAAGCCCATTGTAGGGCTAGCCACTGCATCAACAATACGCGCCAATGCAAATATAGAGCTAGCTTCCACTAATGTTAAGCCGCAAAATGTAGTGTAGAAATATAATAACCATGCACTCGTTAATGCAAAAGCCCCTGCTCCTATGAAATCGGTTATACCATATGAAAAATAATTGATAAATTTTAATTTTCGCTCTTCTCCAATCATAATAAACACTCTTCCTTTCAAAATATGATTTAGTCCAATTACATTGCTTTACCCAGCAACAACAATAAAAGCCTTCCTTCTCTCCGCTAATTTCATCAATTGAAAAGTGCATTTAGCTGTAATAGATCTAAGATCAAAATTATAAATAAAAATGATATAATGATTGGAAAGTAGGTAACATTACGAAGTACTACTAAAATAAGCGTATTAAATATAACTATGTAAATACTCTGACAGACATAATATTGCAAGAGATTGCCCATAAGGCATAGAAGTAAGGGGTATATCTTTATACTCTTGAATGGTATTAAAGACAGGGGTTCCAAAAGAGACATTTTGAAGTTCGCCATCTTCGCTGATATTATTCAAAATCCCCTGTATTGCTTTAATCGCTAACCCTTCATATTTCTTATCAATATAACGCTTGCGAACTGCCTTCAATATGCCATAAGCAAAACCAGCTGTAGCCGAAGCTTCTAAATAAGAAGTATCATCATCCAATATGGTATGCCACAAGCCACTATGTTCATCTTGGCATTTATCCAATGCTTCTACTTGATTTCTTAATGCATCTAGGAGAAACTCTTTTATAGAATCATCCTCATTCAAATCCAAAAGCTCTAAGAATTCAGGTATAGCTATTGTTATCCAGCAATTGCCTCTTGCCCATAAAGCATTTGCAAAATTATGCCGTCCTTCAAAATTCCAACCATGAAACCAAAGCCCCGTTTTTTTGTCTGCCAAATACTTGATATGTAATAAAAATTGCTTTTTTGCTTCTTCTATATACGCAAGATTATTGAAAAGCTTACCTACTTTTGCTAAGGGCAATACACACATCATTAAGG
>Ga0316604_10001078_pt1 | contig 26309 bp, 15 predicted proteins | sample OWC_soil_day20_C_FD_207650 | JGI IMG/M metagenome (GOLD analysis project Ga0316604, IMG submission 207650) | Wetland soil microbial communities from Old Woman Creek delta, Ohio, United States - OWC_soil_day20_CT | ecosystem: Environmental > Terrestrial > Soil > Wetlands | place: USA: Ohio...
TTGTGATCCCGTTGGGACTCGAACCCAAGACCCATACATTAAAAGTGTATTGCTCTACCAACTGAGCTACGGAATCTGTTCCCATTTTCTCTCAAACGGGACGCGAAGATAATAGTTTCTATTTACTCTCCAAATATTTTTTTGGATTTTTTACTACCGAAGATCCTCTCACCTTCATCTTCGTTTTCAAAACCACCTCTCTCGGTTCCGCTGAAATCTTCTCTGGATCTAACCTGTCGAGCAATAATCCAATCACCTTATGCGCTATTTTTTCTATCGGTTGTGCTATAGCCGTTACCGGTGTTGCAAACAATTCAAAGATGTCGTGATCATCAAAAGAGATCACCGCCAGATCTTCGGGTACCTTCAATTTCAACTGTGTCATGGCTTTCAAGCCACAGGAACCTGCCTGTATTGCACCGAATAAAATCGCATCCAGCTTAGGGTTGGCCACCAGAAAATTGCGTACGGTCTGCACCATAACTTTCTCTTCAGGTGTGAAATCTATTTCAAGTACATAGGATTTTAAGCCTTCATTTTTCAATGCATTCTTATAGCCCTTCAATCGTCCCTTCATCTGCGTGAGCGAAGAAGAAAAGGTAATAAAGCCAATATTGCTATACCCCTGTTTAATCAGGTAGCTTGTAGCATTCTCTGCACTCGGCTCATTGTCGATGACTACATAATCCGTCTTTACTTTGGGTAAGTAACGATCGAACATCACCACCGGCATTCCTGCTTTGATCAGTTCATTCACCTCCTTCTCTACCCCCGGAGGCGGAGAAATAATATAACCATCTACACTTCTATCTTTCAATACATTGATCAACTCCTTCGTCTTCTCCGTATCATTATCCGTACTGCAATAGATAATCCTATACCCTTCCTTATAGGCCTCATTCTCGATCAAACGGGCAATAGTAGCAAAGAATGGGTCAGAGATGCTCTCTACCATCAAACCAATAATATGAGATTTTCCCGTTCTCAACCCACGGGCAATAGGACTTGGCCGATACCCTACCTCCTGTATATATTTCTCTACCCGCTCCACCAGTTCCTCGCTGATCCGCTTCTCCTCCGCCTTTCCATTCAGGATAAAAGAGACCGCTGTCTTGGAAATATTCAGGCCATCAGCAATATCCTTGATTCTTAATTTCTTCACAAGTGGTTATTTAAGATCAAAAATAGATTATTTTTTAGCCAGCCTTGGATAATTATAACCGAATAATAAAATCACGATATAACAAATGATAGGCAGATAATACGCCGCAGCCACGTTGTGATTGGCGATCAACCCCATCAGAGGAGGGAAAATACCTCCTCCTACCACACCCATCACGATGAAAGAAGAGGCCTGCTGCGTGTGCTTACCCAGATTTTTCAACCCCAGACTAAAGATAGTCGGGAACATAATGCTGAAAAAGAAATTGATCATTAACAACGCTACAAACGACACCCATCCCCACTGCTGCGCGACTATCACACACATCACGATATTCATACCTGCAAACATAGCCAACAGCTTATAAGGGGCAATGATACGCATCAAACCCGTACCCACAAAGCGACCTATCATCAGCAGGATCATACTCAATGAGAAAAAATACCCTGCCTTTTCATCACTCAACCCCATCACATCATGCCCATAATTGATAAAATATGCCCAGGTACCTCCCTGTGCCGCTGTATTGAAAAACTGTGCTATAGCCGCAAATACGAAGTGTTTCTGTCGGATCAGGGGCTTTGCTTCACCCAGGTCTTCATGCGTTGCATATTGCAATTTTGGAATGCGAATAAATAAAAAAACCACTGCCAGCGTAGCGATCACCCCTCCTATCACCATGTATAAATCCCGCACAGCCAGTAGATCATTTGATTCTTTCAGGATGATATAACTACCCAGCGCAGGGCCTATCACCCCTCCCAGGCCATTGAAAGACTGGGCAAAATTGATACGCTGATCACTGGTACGCTGATCTCCCAAAGATGCGATCAACGGATGGGCGACTGTTTCCAAAGTAGCCAGTCCACATGCCAGCACAAACAACGCCAACCGGAAATAATTAAAAGAAACTGCTTCTGCTGCGGGAATAAACAAAAACGCACCCGAGGCATATAATAACAGACCTAATAAAATGCCACGTTTATAACCAAACCGCTTCATGAATATACCTGCCGGTATCCCCATCACTGCATACGCTCCAAAAAGGGATAACTGTACCAACCCGGATCTAGACTTTGAAATATGTAAGACATGCTGAAAATGCCGGTTCAATACATCTCCCAGTGTGAGTGCTACTCCCCAGCATAAAAACAGGGAGGTCACAAATAAAAAGATAGTCAGGTATTTTCTTTCCGTGAAATTTGGTCGAACGCTCATTATTATTCCTTTTTACCGGCGACCGCGACAGCGACTCTCGAATCCGCACAGCCGTAATAAAGGAACCATTTATTATTGAATAACACAAGTCCTTCTATAAAAACAGTACCCGCAGGATATTGGCCGCTTTTTTCAAAAGCTTCCTGTGGGATAAGGAAAGGTTGATCCAGCCGGTCTAAAAGCTGGTCAGGACGTTCGCCATCAAATAATGCCTGTCCGGCAGCATAGGTATTGGCAGTATAGCGCTTATCACCATTAGCAGCGTTGTTCTTGCCGTTATATAACAAGACGATCCCCTGATCGGTTTTGACTGCCGGAGGGCCACATTCTGTGAGGTCACTATCAAAATACCCCTTTCTTGGTGACATCAATTCTTTCAGCTTACCATCTGGTGTTGTGAGCGGTGTCCATTCATAGAGATTATCGGATGTAGCTGCATAGACATGGTGCTCTCCCCAATACATCCAGTATTTGCCATTTACTTTGGAAATGACCAGCTGACCATTATTTACCGCTGTGAGGATGGAAGCAGATTTGGAAGCGATATCCCGGAAGGCACCTTTGAATACCGGACCTTTTTTCTCCCAGTGAATCAGGTCCTTGGATAGTGCAGCACCTAAACGCGGCACTTTATTGTTCCATTCTGTATACAATACAAGGTAGGTACCCTCTTTTGTCACTGCTACGCGGGGATCTTCACAACCACCTTTCCATTCAAATTCTTTTGCGTTGTCATTGTCAGGGAATAAAACAGGTTCTTTAGAGCGGGTTTTAATCAAAAGCCCGTCTTCACTGGTGGCGAGACCAACACGTGAGGTGCGCATACCAATGCCTTTGCCAGAGCGGTCTTCTGCTCTGTACAAAATACAAACCTTGCCATCTTTTAATACGGCGGCAGGATTGAATGTATCATTGGATTCCCAACCTACCAGTTCCCCCGTCATAGGGTCGCGGAAACTCGTTGTAGAATCAGGGCTTATTAAAGGATTTACGCCCGCAGGACGCACGAATGGGCCAAGTGCCCAGGAACCCGCAGAAGTAAGCGAAAACGGCTTGTCTGCTGGCTTTATTCCCCTTTGTTTATTCGGTTCGGGCCCCATTACAAGGTGCAACAACCCACCATTCATAATTGCATTATGCGTGATATAATTATGTTCATAAGGCACTCCATTCAAAGTCGCTGACTGGATATATACATTCCGGGGACTATTATTTTCCGCTTCTACTATGAACTGTTTGTTATTCTCAAGGGTGATCGTCATCTTTGGAAACAAAGGACTCCCAATCACATACTGATCTGTTCCGGGACATACACTATAAAACCCTGCAGCACTCAGCACATACCAGCTTGACATCTGCCCCTGATCTTCATCTCCGGGGTAGCCATTCTCAGTAGCATTGTACATATTCTGCATGATCTGTCTTACATGCCACTGGGTTTTCCAGGGCTGCCCGGCGTAGTTATATAAATAAACCAGGTGGTGAATCGGCTCATTCCCCTGCGCATATTGCCCCATGTTGAATTCGGCCATCTCCGTCATCTCATGGATCACCAGACCATACCCTCCGACTTTGATAGTGCCCGGTATGCTGAATACGGAATCGATCTTATTGGTAAACTGTTGCTCCTCGTGCATCAGGTTGATCAATCCCTGCACATCATGGAATACTGACCATGTCCAATGCCATGCATTCCCTTCTGTATATGGACCACCCCAGTCCAAAGGATCGAACGGCGTTACCCAATTCCCTTCTGCATCTTTTGCACGCATGAAACCAGTGGCAGGATCATACAGATTTTTGTAATTATACATCTGGCGACTAAATACCTGCTCATAGAATGGCTGGTTCGTCATCTTTGCCAGCTGGTAACCACAAAAGTCATCATAAGCGAATTCCAATGTCCAGGAAGAGGCGCCTAATGTCTTTTCTGAATAAGGGCAATAGCCCATTTCATAATATTCCTTGTAACCGGGTCTGCCATTCGCACTACCCCATGGACCTTTGTTGGTTGCCTCATGGAAGTATGCTTTCAGGGCTTTTTGTGGATCAAAGGTGCGGATACCTTTTGCCCAGGCATCTGTCAATAGAGATATGGCATGATTGCCCAGCATCCCTCCTGTTTCGCCCGGAAATGACCAGGCAGGGAACCAGCCACATTGCTCCTGTGCATCCAGCAATGCCTGCGCATAACGACCTTCCATGGTTGGATGCATAATTGTGTTCAAAGGGAATTGTCCTCTGAAGGTATCCCAGAAACCATTATCTGTATACATATACCCGGGATGGATCTTTCCATCGTAAGGACTGAAGTAGTATGGATTGCCATCTTTGTCATATTCGAAGAACTGATGTGAGAAGAGATTGGCGTGGTAGAGACAGGAATAGAAAGTTGCCTTTTGTTCTTCTGTACCTCCTTCTACTTTCATTCTGGATAAAAGGGCATTCCAAACCTTATCGGCAGCAGTATGGGTGTCTTCTAATTTTTTGTAAGTCCCCAACTCACGCTGTAATGTCAGTGTTGCCTGCTCCGGACTGATATAAGAAGAAGCTACCTTTGCTTCTACTTGTTTTGCATTGCCAAAGTCGATGTATGCACCCATACCTTCGCCTTCTCCTTCAGAATTATTTGCATTTATTTTATTATTCTGCCATGTACCATACGCCTTAAAAGGCTTGTCAAATGTGATCTCAAAATAATTGCGAAAGTTCTGTGGCGCCCATCTGGCATTATTTACATAACCAGTAATTTTCCGAGCCGAAGGATCTATCTTCACCTGGCTCATTTTGGTATACCCATCCAATACAATAATAGCTCTCTTAGAAGGAAATGAAAAACGAAAATGCGCCCCTCTTTCTGTAGGAGAGAATTCTGTTTTTATACCATTATCAAAAGTGACTTTATAATAACCGGGTTGTGCGATTTCATTTTCATGTTTAAAAGTGGCGGCACGTTCATCCTCATTCACTAACAATTCTGACTCAGGGAACAGCGAAAACACTGCGTAATCATTCACCCATGAACTACACTGGTGTGACTGCTGAAAGCCCCTGATCGTATGTACAAAATACTGGTACTTCCAGCCATCTCCATTCTTACCCGTTTGCGGGGTCCAGGTATGCATACCAAAAGGTAATGCTGTAGCCGGATAGGTATTACCATAAGAAAATTCATACTTGCTATTGGTTCCCTGCCTTGTATTTACATAGTTTACCTGGCTCATGCCACGTATAGCTACAATACACAGTAACAAGGCTAATAATAATTGCTTCATCAATGAGTTAGTTTAAGTCTGAGAAACCGTGGACGATATAAATGTGGATGTTTTTGCAGGTCGTTAAAGAATTCTACTGAATTCACATTATAACTGATCAATAGTTCGCCCGGTGCAGAGATGCCAGGATGCGCCTTGGCATTGTACATGACATAGGTTTTTTCTTCCGCATCCTTACTGCAATCCCATAATTTGATTACTGGGCCAAAAGGTCCTATAGGCGTAGTACCTACCCGCATACCGATGGTAGTACTTAAGCCCCCCTCCTGGAAGATAAGTGCGTATTTACCATCTGGCAATGGCGATACACTGAGTTCATTGGATACTTTATTTGTTACATCAACGGCCTTATTCATTTCCTTCACCCATGTCTTGCCATTATAAAAACGCCATTGATCAAAATGATCGAATTCAGCAGGCTTTACTCTCGCTACGACCATACCCTTTTCCATACCATGCACACCGTAGATGTATACATAACCATCAGGGGCAGGCGCTCCGGCCTTCTTTGTATTGACATAGATACCTGCGCCATAAGAGCCGATCTGCCCGGATTTATCTGTAAAAAAGAAAGGCGTATCCATCTGCCCGTACTTTGTAAACGGAGGCGTTGTGCCTTTGGAGATCTTAATCAGGGTATTACCGACTTCCCTGAAACCAAAGGCTTCCTGTGATACATTGCGGATGCGATAACCAAATATATAAAGGGTATTATCCTGTTCCTGGTTTACAAAGCCATCGCCCAGCCAATAGTAATCATTTTTCTCTGTAAGCGGGGTGCCTGGTTCAAATACGGAGATGGCTTCGTGTTGCTCATTTTCCGGCCAGGAGAATTGCATCTCGTGCCCGTTCCAGATGGCCACACTATTGTGAATCATGCGGGAGCCGGGTTGTAATGAATCATTTTCTATCGTACCAATCATGGAATCACTGAAGATAAAAAGCAGGCTGTCTGACCGACGGTTTTCCACCCCGTTAAACGGAATGGAATATATACCATCTCCGCCAAACCAGCCGTTATTCCTGATGAAAAGGGCAGACCACTCCGGCGCCTCTTCTACCTTATATTGCGCCTGTAAGTTTACAAGCATTACCAGACCTGAGAGTGTAAAAAGCAATCTCTTCATAACTATGGAATTTGTTTTGTAGGTGAAAAATAATATCTACCCGTTAACCAAACAAATCCTGCGACCCCTCCTGCCATAAAAAGTAGTGCAATTATTTGCGCCTGACTCAGCTGGAATAAGGTATATTTCGGGGTAATACGTATTACTTCAATATAATAGCGCTCGATTCCGTTCAATAATAAATATATAAAAAACATTGCCCCCGGTACCCGCAATCTTTTCCTGACCATCCACATACCCATGAATAACAGGATGCATAATACCGCTTCATACAAAGGTGTTGGGTATACACCGAGAGGCAATTCATAATAGCCATTTTTAAATACCCCTGCATCAATTGCATTGTGTGGGTAAGTATAGGCCCATGCCCATTGTGGTATCCAGTCTGGTTTTACATGTCTGTTCACAATTCCCCAATCTCCGTCACCTGACAACTGACAACCTATTCGCCCGATCCCATATGCCAGCATCATTCCCGGAGAGCCGATATCTGCCATATAAATCAGTTTGATCTTATGCCGGTAGCCAATGTAGAGATAGGTCAATGCGCCAAATATGAGGCCACCATAGTAAGTAAAGCCACTTCGTGAAAACAACACAGTAACCGGATTATACAAAAGCTCCTGAAAATGCTCTACGGCATCAAAGAGCTTGGCGCCTATAAACCCAAATACCGCCACCATGAATACGATGTATGGCATGAGCTGGTAAGGGTGTATGAATTGGGAGGCTGCTATTTTATAACTATAATAGGCCCATATGCCCCATACGAGCGCCAGCAAACAGCCTGCTATCCAGTTGCCCCTCAAAGAGAAAAGTAATGATACAGGATCCTGCCGCTGAAGTAATGCCAATACAATCGCCACCACCTTATACCCAATCAGAAACCCTATGCCCGCATTCACTATCACCTCCACCGGCTTACTGGCGGGCCTGACCAGTATACCTCTTATTGTGCCGTCATTTTCTTTCCGCTTAAACTCCGCTACAAACACCACATAGGCCCCGGCAAATGCCAGGGCCATACATGTACCAAATGTCTGAAGGTTGACCTTCACCGTAATGTGGAATAGATAGCTGATCAAATCTCCAATAGTAGGAAACATATGCTTAAAGACTTAATTGTACTCCTAAGTTAACCACCCGCTGGTTAATATACGCATCACCCGCAGTATTCGTACTGATCTCAGGATCCTGCTGATATTTACGGTAGTTATCCCAGGTAAACAGGTTGTAAGCACTCATATACACCCTTGCACTGTTCAGGTGAAAAGGCAGCATCTTCGTTGGAAACTGATACCCCAGATCCACTGTCTTCAGACGGATATAATGTGCATTCACTAACCAGTAATCAGATGGATAATAGGTAGGACTATTTACAGATGATTTGTTCGTAGTCAGTCTTGGATACTTTGCACTGCCAGCAGTCTCAGGTGTCCATGCTTCCATATGTACCGGCTGGAACTGACCAATGAAAGGTTCTATACCTGTGCCTGTAATGATAAAGCTGTAGTTGAAAGACCCCTGCAGCAATACACTCAGACTAAAACCTTTGTAACTCGCCTGCAGGTTCATACCCAGATTCGTATTAGGCAGGTTTGGATGCCCGATGGCACGCTGGTCAAATACATTGATAAAGCCATCTCCGTTCAGATCCTGGTATTTCAAATCACCTGCATGCAATGGCAAACCATTGTCTGGTACCGCTACTGTCTTGTTTCCCGCATTGCTGCCACCATTGGATGCCATGTAGGTATTTACATTATCAATATCATCCTGTGTATAGTACCCCAATGAGTGATAACCGAATGGCTGATTCAATGGTTTTCCTGTATGTGATAACCATGGATAAGCAGGTGATGCTTCACTCTGATACAGGATCTTATTCTTTGCATAAGAGAAGACGAAATTCGCCCCCCACTGTACATTGCCAATACTGCTATGATACCCAATCTGACCGTCAAAACCCTGATTCTGTGTACGACCGATGTTCACTGCCGGCAATCCCACACCAATGATATCTGGTACATTGTTCGGCACGATCAGCTGATCATAACGGATATTCCTGAACACCTCGATGGTAGCAGACAATTTGTTATTCTTCAGCATATTGATATCAATCGCCAGATTGGTTTCTTTTTGCTTCTCCCAAACTACATTGCTGTTTGCGAGATTCCCTTCGTAGAACATGGTATAGTTGGAAGGAGATTCACCGAACGGATATGTATTGCCATTCTGGATATAGTTCTGTGCATAGATATAACGGTTATTGGGCGCTACATCAGAGCCTACGATACCATAGGAACCACGGATCTTGAAGAGACCAAATACAGGGAATGCTTCTTTGAAGAACTTTTCGCCTGACAGGTTATAGCCCAGACCAATCGCCGGGAATAAACCAAAGCGATGACTTGCGGCAAACCTATCGGTACCATTGTAAGCTGCTTTCAGATCCACCAGGTACTTGCCATCATATTCATAGTTGGCAGAACCGGAAACTCCCTGAAACTTTGCAGGCACACCTACTGACGCTGCATCCAGGTTATCATAGGCATCATAGGTTTGTGATTGCTGGTTTAATAATAACAAACCTGTCACGTGATGCTTTTGATTGAAAGTGCGGTCATAGTTGGAAAAGAATTGCAGGTTCACATTATTTGTATAGATATTGGTATTCCCTGAATAATAGATATTGGAGAATACATACGTACCTGCAGGATTCAGGGTATAAGACTTATCAGTAGGATCGTAATGATAAGAAGGAATAGAACCAAAGTTACCCGTCCCTCTTGTATACTGCTCCTGGCTGGAATAGGCGATACGTGCACTGATGGATAGACCATCGGTAATTTTATTCAGTTGCTGGGTAGCATTGAATACGATATTGTAATCCGTTCTCTTTGCATTCTGATAACCACCTGTGGCCAGTCGTGCATTTAAGGTTGGTAAATGTCCTGTATTAAAACGGGAATACGCATATGCATAAGAGCCATCAGGATTCAGGAAGGGTGCTGTAAACGGCGTTAATTTACTAAAGTCAAATACTTCAGACAATGCACTGTTTGCTGACAGGTTCGGTGAATTCGTTGTTGAAAAACGGGTCGTCACATCCAGTCGCATCGTCAATGTCTTATTTGCTCTCAGATCCAGGTTAGACCTGAAATTGTATCTTTTGAAATTGTAATTGGTATTTACTGTACCACGTGGATCAGGGAAGGTACGTACCAGTCCATTCTGGTTCATCGCGCCACCTGAGATAAAGTACTTCACTGTTTCATTACCACCTGAGATATCCAGATTCGTATTCTGCTGAAAACTGAATTGTTTGAAGATCGCATCATACCAGTTTACATCCGGATGTCCATAAGGATCGGTATGGTTTTTATATGCATCCAGGTCTGCCTGTGTGAACTCTGCCGTCAGCCCATCATTCGCATCTGCCTGATTGATGAGGCGTGCGGACTCATATGCATCCAGGAACTTAGGGATCTTTGTCGGTGTTTGTGTACCACCTTCCACACGTACATTGATCTGTGGTTTACCCAGTTTACCACGACGGGTAGTGACTACCAGTACCCCATTTGCGCCTTTGATACCATAGATGGCGGTGGTACTAGCATCTTTCAATACGGAGATAGATGCAATTTCATTTACGTTGATCTGTTGCAACTGATCATAGGTATATTCCACATCATCCACGATGATCAAAGGTTTATTACCAGCAGGATTCAGTGAGCTCACACCACGGATATAAAAGTCAGACGCATCTTTACCCGGCTGACCGGATGATTGTTGAGAGAAGAAACCCGGTAATCTGCCAGACAGTGCATTCTGCACATTAGCAGTAGGCACGTTCCTGATTTCAGCAGCATTGATGGTGTTGACAGAGCCTGTATTGGTGATACGGGTGGTCTTACCATAACCAACTACCACTACCTCATCCAATGCCTGGTTATCTGAAGCCAATGTGACATCTATCCCATCATTCCTGCCTACAACATTCAGTTCTCTTGTCACATAACCGAGATAACGGAACACGAGAATATTGGAAGATCCTTTTAAAGTCAGTTTGAATTTACCCGCCGCATCAGTGATCATCCCATTTGTTGGTACCCCTTTTTCAGCTACCGTTACACCAGGCAGTGGCCCCTGAATATCTCGCACAGCGCCGGTAATCACCCGGTGCTGCGCCAGTAGCACGCCGGGGAGTAAATATATTATACAAATCAGCAGTATTATTTTCCGCATATCTGATTGTTTGTAATTTTTAGGAATTGAGTAGCTTACCATCCCGGATTTTGTTTCATAGCCGGGTTCTTCGCCACTTCATTGTAAGGGATGGGATACAGGTATTGGTTGTCTTTGAACACCGTAGTCAGTATATTCACTGTACTATAGGTATTGGAAGCCCCGTTCTTTACAATGAATATGCCCGTGCGTGGTTGGTTCATCACAGTACCTGCTATCTTCCAGCGACGGATATCAAAATAACGGTGCTCCTCAAAAGCGAACTCAATTCTCCATTCATTCTGTATCACGGCCCTCATCTCTGCCTGTGTCATATTTGGTGTAAGACCATAGTTACCATCATCACCTGCTGCAATACCGGCTCTTGCCCTGATGGCGTACAATTGCTCATATACATCTGGCTGTGGTGCGGACTCTGCTTCGTTACGTGCTTCTGCATACCCCAGCAGAATTTCTGCATAGCGCATCACAATCCAGTCGGACGAATGATTGCTATAAGTGGTGGCTGCTTCAAAGTCACCCATAAATTTGCGCATATAGTAACCACTCTCAGTTTGTTGCTGAGAAGAATTCGGTTTACTCTTACCACCTTCATAAGTATCTACTGTGCTGCTCAACCAGGTAGCACCATTGTAAAAAATGGTTGCATTAAATCGTGGATCACGTTTTACATCATTTAGTAAACTATAAGGATCAGCAGCGAGATAACCGGAAGCAGGGTTTGTAATAGGTAAACCATTCTGCATAGGGAAAGCATTGACCAACTCCTGGGTAGGACTGGTATTGCCTGTACCACCTGCCTGAAAACCTACAGGGCCATTGCGGGTTTCGATACCGGTAGAGTTATTCCCCGGACGTATAAAGATCCTTTCACTATTATTCTGATCGAGGAAAATATGTGTGAATGAAGGTAACAGGGAATATACACCCAGGTTCATTACATCTTTTGCCGCCTGTGCTGCCAGTGTCCAGCGGTTTACGTCATAATCAGTATAACCTGTCAGGGCATTCCCACTCTCTATATTACCCCCATTAAACAGCGGACTCGCAGCGAGCAACAAGGTTTTTGCCTTCAGTGCCAGTGCAGCACCTTTTGTAGCTCTGTAGTTATCACCATCTGATGCAGGTGCAGAGATCAGGCTATCTTTGATCGCATCACATTCATTGACGATATAGGTGATACAATCTGCAAATGTGCTACGTGGTATCTCAAGATTATCTTCGATGTTGTAGACTTTATCACCCAGCAACGGTACACCACCATAGCGCCTTACCAGTTCGAAGTAAAAATAGGCACGGAGGAAACGCGCTTCACTTCTCCATACCTGCGCTGTAGTTGTACCGTTAGACAAACCACCTTTTACAGGCACCACACCGATACCATTGATAAAGATATTTGCATTGCGCACTCCTGCCCAGAAAGCATCCGGCACACCGGAGCTGGAAGGCGCCTGTGAGAGGTTGGTACCTTCCCAGTAATTTTCTGACCCCGGGAAGTTGAACGATGAGACTGCATTTGTAGTCAATAGCGTTACAGGAATACTGCTGCCTGTCTGTGAAGAAACGGCATCATCACTCGCTGCATCCAGGTAATCACCGCCTACGCGACTATGTCCACTCTTTACGATGGCATAAATACCATATAGGTAAGATTGTGCATTCACACCCGCAGAATCCAGCGGATCGAAGACATAATTGCCTGTCACTTTATCTACCGGAAACTGCTCGTACTTTTTGCAACCACTGATGAGAGCAGCGAGCAGTATTATTTTATGAATATAATTTTTCATAGCTCAATCTCTTTTATAACTTAATACTAACACCTGTGCTTACTACCCTTTGAATGGGATAGCTATATGGTTGTACCTCCGGGTCCATGCCCTTAAAGCCAGCGATGGTAAAGAGGTTCTCGCCATCCACAAATATTTTCAGACCGGAGATGCGGATTCTCTTTAGCAGACTGTATGGCAGTGAATACCCGATCTCCGCGTTTTTTAGTCTTACATAGTTGCCATTCTTCAGGTAGAAAGTAGAGAACATCGTATTGTTGTTCGTAGCGGATACTGCCAGTCTTGACAAGGTCGCTTCGCCTGCAGTTTCCGGTGTCCATCGACCAGTCGCATTTTCATATACCTGACCGTTCGTGGTGTTATAGTCCATACCAAAGTGATCTACGGCATTATTCAATGCACTGATCTGCCTGTTGCCTACACCCTGAATGACGAAACTAAAGTTGAATCCTTTGTAGTTACCACCCAGTGTGACACCGAAGAATGCCAGTGGTTTGGTACCTCCGATGGTAGACTGGTCAAAGGCATCGATCACACCATCTCCATTCAGGTCTTTGTATTTAATATCGCCGGGTTGTGGGGTATAACCAGCTATGTGTGCACTACTGGCGGCATCTTCGGCATTCTGGTAAAGCCCCAGGGATGTATAGCCATAATAGGTGCCTGATACTGGTAATCCGGTTCTTTTGTTCCAGGCATAAGGAGTAGCCAGTTCATCGTTGTAGATGATTTTGGAATAAGCTAGATTTCCGTTTGTAGTGACGAAGTAGTTAAAGTTGCCCAGGTGGTTGTTGTAAGTCAGAGACAACTCAATACCATGATACTGGTTCTTACCAATGTTCTCCAAAGGATAACCGGTACCCAGCAAGGCAATAGAATTACCACGATACCCCAGTATATCTGAATATACATCATGGTAGTAATCGGCCGTGAGTTGTAAATGATTCTGGAAGAAAGAGATGTCAGTACCTACATCGAACTTGTTTGCTTTTTCCCAGGTGATATAAGGATTGGCCAGTGAACCTTCGTACTGATAATAGACGGTGGTGTAGCCGGTACCTACCTGGTAATTCTTACCATTGTTATTGGAATTGTAGGTTTGAGAATAAGCGTAATATAAAGAGGCGTTCAGATCAATATTCGCATTACCTGTTCTGGCATAAGTAGCTCTCCATTTCCAACCACTGATCCAGGGAAGGTTTTCTTTGATGAAATCCTCACTGCCCATTTCCCATCCCAAACCGGCACCGTAGAAGAGGCCCCAGCGTTTGCCATCAGGATAACGGTTATTGCCACTACCTATCAGGGTTGCATTTACAAAGTATTTCTTATTGTAGTCATACCCTACTCTACCTCCTGCATTGGTGGTGGTAGATGCCAGGTCATAGTTCGCTACGACGGACTTGCGGTCGTACATCAGCTGTGCATCTACATTGCTCTTTTCGAAGCTCCTGTTATAGTTCAGGCTTCCCTGTGCATATGACTGACGGGAAGTAAATACCGTGCGGAATGCATTGCTTTGGGAGGTAGTGGTACCATAAATCACATAGGCGCTATCTATGTAACCATAAGATGGATTCTGTAAACTCCTGTCCAGTGCGGTGATAGACTGGTATGCCAGGTTACCTTTAATTTTGAATGTCAACCCTTTCAGCACACTATTCAGGTTGTAGTTCAGGTCTAAATTCGCGAGAATGTCATTGGTATTGTTTTGAGTATAGCCTGAATACTGTGCTCTTGACAACAGGTTATTGCTGTAAGGGCCACCATTACCACCGATGTTGTTACCACCAAAGGTGCCATTTCGGTTGTAAATAGGATACGCATTATTAGGCGTTGAAAACAATGCATTCAACAGACCGTTGTAATCATTACCCGGTTCGCGGGTGTTCTGAACACGACCGAATAACTGAAGGTCCACATTCAGGTTCTGATTCACCTGCACACCTATGTCGGAGTTGATGACATAGCGTTTGAGACTATTGTTCGTACTATAAGATACATCCGGACTTGTTTTGAAAATCCCCTCCTGGTCAAAGTAACTGAGTGATACGGAATAGCGGGCCACATTTGTACCACCATTCACATTCAGTTTGTAGTTGGAGATAGGTGTATAATCTTTCAGGAGAGTTTTGAACCAGTTGATATCAGGATGGCCATAAGGATCCGTATGATTCTTGTATGCAGCGAAATCTTCTGCACTGTACAGGGCAGGCTTTCCATCATTCATCAGTGTTTCATTCATCAGGTAAGCATATTGGTAAGCGGGCAGTGGTTTTGGTAAACCTAATGACTGCTGCATGCCGGTCTGCGCCGTGAATGTGATATGCGGGCGACCCATCTCCCCTCTCCTCGTCGTCACCAGCATTACCGGTCGGGAACTGTTATTACCTAATAATAAGGTAGACAACCCATCTTTCAGCATAGAGATCGATTCAATGGATTCCGGATCGATAGAAGAGATTTCTCTTTGCACGCCATCAATCACGGTAACGGGTGTTTGTCCTCTTACACTCAGACTAATTTCAGAGTTATCAGTAGAGCGGTTGTTATTGGAAGAGGCGTTCACCAGTGTTTGTCCGATGATGGCAGAAGAAGAAATTTCACTCACATTGAAAGAAGTGAAACCACTGTTTTGTTTGGTATACACGCCTGACAGTTGGCCGGGAATGGCGTATACATATAAAGAAGCAGGTGTAGTGGTCAATTGCTTTGTATAGATGGTAGACACGGCACCCAATACTTTGGAGCGGTCTACTCTTTCATACAGCATATCTACCTGGTTAGGAGATTTCAGGAATGCATCAGTGAGCTGTACCGTCATTTCAGCGGTGGCTTTCAGTTCACGGGTATAATAGTCCTTCCACAAAAACACTAACATGGTACCGGGAGGTGTATCCAGATGAAACTCTCCGTTTGCATCTGTAAATATTTCCTTCTTTGAATCTTTTACCATGACCTTTACGCTGGCCAGTGGTTCGCTGAATTCATTGACAACAGTGCCATTGATGCCGGACTTCTTTGCGTCCTGGGCAAAGATCTTTTGTTGCGTGAATGCAAACAGACAGATCAGGCAAAATATGTAGCGCATAATCATCCACATTTAAATTTGTAAGTGAAAGGAGCAGTGGTGTTACCATATCCCACCTGTTTGGTGCCGGTCTTATCTGTGATGTAGTAAGTCATGTTGGTAACGGTCTGGCTATCGCTCACACCAAAGAATGACCGGGGCCAGAGGGTAATCTCATAGCGGCCGCTGCCTACCCCTTTCATCAGTGTTCTGGAAGTCTGTTCACAGATAGTGATTGTCTGTCCATCACTGGTCGTACCTGTTGCACAGAGGTATACTTCATCACTACCGGAAAGTTCCGTCTCAATTACATTGGAGTCGAATGTAATAGTAACGAGATCGTTGTCCAGCGACTTTGGTGGAGAAACGGTAGTGAGTTGTGGATTACAGAAGTCAACCAGGTCGCCGCTGCCGCCAGTCACCGTAAAGCAATCGCCTATGTACTGGTTGTAATATTCTGCGGTAGGACCATAGCCTTCATCGAAGTAGGTATCGGAGGTAAAACCGTTGGTCGTATTAGCGACTACATAGGCCAGTTTTACAACAGTAGGATTATCATCCGCACCTACTTTCAGGTTGATATAAATAGAGCCGGTGATCTTATCGCCATTTGCATAGGTGAATGGATTATCACTTTGCATAACGACCCATTCCATATCATCAATGAGGTTACCGGCAATGCCGAAGGTAGCTCTCATATAATCAGGCCAGTTCTTGCCATCTCCGTGAGCAGCAAGGGTGGTGAGTGGCACCATGGTAAAGGAGCCATCGCCTTTGCTGCTCTTGTAGGTCGCCGTCATGTTCTGCGTACCTTTCCAGCCTTTGGGCATCAGTACACCAAGTATGAGGCGATCACTACCACCGGAGTTGCAGGATTCATCTATGTCCAGTTGGATGGGTACAACATCACCTACCTTGGCGGACGCAGGGATGGTAACTTTAGAGATCTTTATATGACAGAAGCTGAACACTATGCCGATAAGGAGTAATGCGGACAGCATCCAGATCTTACGTCCTTTAATATTTAAACGTGGAAGCATAAAATTATCAGTTATCTTTTTCCAGTGTATAGATATATACGTTCAGTTCACAACCCGGTACGAAGGTGAGGTTCAGTTGCCGCACGCCCGCCGTGGTGATGTAATTGAAGGGAGTGGCAACAGCAGATCCCCCCTGAGGGGTGAACGTGATTCTGAATGGATATGCAGGATCATCCAGTACGTAGGTGCCATTTACATTCACGAGAAAAGGCACCCTGTTTACGATGGTATAGTTGCCTGTGGAATCAAATTTCACCCTGAATTGTGTGAAGTCAAACGCGTTGGTGATGTCAGTTCCATTCCTTGTAGCCTTCAGGATCTTCCAGCTACCGGAAATATTTTTGGGAGCTTCGCCTACCGGAGAGATCTCTTCTGTCTTGCAGGAAAAGAGCAGCAGGCAAAGGAGTGATGGAATTATATAGCGGTTCATAACATGCAGTGATTAAGGATTAGTAGCCGGGATTTTGGACCAGTTCAGAAGATTTACCTGTTTCAGATAAAGGGAAAGGCCACAGGTACATTGCTGCGCGGAAGTTGTGTTTAGTCACATTGAATGGTTTGTAACTCACAGTTCCGTTATTCCTGTCTACTTCCATACCTGCTGATTGAATATTTTCTGTTTGCGGGGCAATCTTCCATCTTCTTACATCCCAGAAGCGATGCCCTTCATATGCCAGTTCTATACGTCTTTCATTTTGAATATAGGTTCTCATTTCAGACTGAGAAAGACCGGTAGGAAGCTGATAAGGATCTAAGCCTGCACGTTCACGGATCGCTTCTACAGCAGCGTATACATTGCCGGTTGGTCCTTCGTATTCATTGGCAGCTTCTGCATAGTTGAGCAGCATTTCAGCATAGCGCATCAATGGTTGTACCCTGTCGGAACCATGGTTGATGGTCGCAGCAATGGCTTCGGGATCCAGCATCTTATTATTATAATAACCGGTGAGTGTACCCTGGTGAACGGCATCCTGACCAGTAGAAACACCATTATAGTTGCCTACATAAATATTCACAGGTGCGGAACCGTTTGTCTGACCATTGCTGGTACGTACGAGCAACACTGTCTGATCGTGGATGATGCTGTAATCCAGCCTGGGATCACGGTTCTTGTACGGATCATTCGGATCATAGCCGGAAGATGGGTCGGTAATGAGTTTGCCATTCTTCATAGGGAAGGCATCTACCAAACCCTGGTAAGGGAAAGAGCCGGTACCATTGCTACCCCTGGATGGTGGCAGGAACATATTTTCAAAGTCACTGTTACCAGTGGGGCGCATGAGTTGAAAAATGTATTCTGCGTTTACACGTTGAGGGAACAGGCCCTGGAAGCCATATCCGGGAGAGCTGGTCTGGTAATCGTTCTTAGTATTCAGGGTATAGGTGCCTAAAGTAATGACTGCCTGAGCAGCTTCTTCTGCCAGTTTCCAGCGGTTGTTATCAGCAGTTGGATAACCTACCAATGATGGATCAACACTCACACCACCACCGGGACCTGCATCGGCAGGTAAGGTGGTGCCATTAAATAAAGGGCTGGCAGCGTACAGCAGCACCCTTGCTTTGAGGGCCAGGCAAGCACCTTTGGAGGCACGTCCATAGTTAAGGCCGGTTTGTGTGACAGGTAAAATATTGCCGGCAGCATCTAATTCAGAGAGGATGTAGTTGACACACTCTTCGTAGGTGCTCCTTTTTGCCACAATAGGCTTATCATAAGATAGCAAAGTATCGCCTACCAAAGGTACACCCGCATAGTGCTGTACGAGAATGGCGTAAAACCAGGCTCGCAGGAAGTGGGCTTCCGCGATCATCTGTGTTTTATAGGCCTGCCTTAAGGGGGCATTGTCTATATTCTTTAACAGCACATTGACAGCACGGATTTGAGAATAGCAGGTTTTGTAAGGCTCTTCGCCAATGATACCTGAGTTGACAGTGCCGGTGGCAAACTGGGTAGCAGGTGTGGAGAATGCGTGTGAAGGCTCAGCTTCATCACAGGCAGCTTCTAAACCACCGCATACGATGTAGTTGTAGGAAAAGCGGCTAAGGCTCGCACTCAGTCCTACGTTGGAGTAAATGTTGGCAAGAAATCCCACGGTTCTGGAACTATCGCCAAATACACTTTTTTCATCCAGGTTCGTGGTAGTGGTTGCTGTCAGGAATCCTTCCTTTCGGCAGGAAGAATAGATGAGAGCTGCTGCCATTAGTATAAAAACGGGAATACAGCGTTTTATCATAAATGGGCGTGATTTATTTGTATCAGAATATTAACGTGGTATAGTTTGTAAGGTTCAACATCTTAAATAGTTAAACCGATTTAGCACAATAAAAACGTGAAATCTTTCTTCCCCCCTTGTTCTTAATCCTGTTCTGGTTGATTGTTAGTCAGAGCACTAAAATACGATTGTTAAACCGGTTTAGCAAATTAAAAATGCTATTTTTCCCTTTGAAAATAATTATGAAAGAACAATGCCTGGTACTGGATGGAATTTGACCAATACTCCCATGTATGCCCACCCGGCCTCACGGTATAATCATGTGGAATATTCCTTTCCAGCAGTTTCTCATGGAGCTTTTCATTACAATTATAGAAAAAGTCTTCCGCGCCACAATCGATGGTCAGGTCCAGTAAGTTGGGAATCAGCAGGTGCACCATATTAATCACACTGTTTTTCTCCCAACGATCCGGGTAATCGCTATACTTACCCAACAATTTTTCCAGGTCCCAGTTGAGTGGAAATGGACGCAGGTCCACTCCCCCACTCATGCTTCCTGCCGCACCAAAAGTATTGGGGTGGCGAAAAGCCAGGAACAGTGCGCCATGTCCTCCCATACTCAGACCGGTAATAGCCCGGCCTGAACGATTGGGAATAGTAGAATAGTGCTGGTCCATCCAGTTGACCAGCTCTGTTCCTACATAGGTTTCGTATTTGGAATCCTTCTTTATTTCACTGTCAAAGTACCAGCTGCCAAAGTCACCATCCGGACACACAATGATCATATGATACAGGTCTGTGAGCACGGCCAGCTCCGGATCCTTTTTAATCCAGTCGCCAAAGTTACCGCTATACCCATGCAACAGATACAATACAGGAAAATGGCGGCTGCTGTTATAATCAGCAGGTGTGATCACCACCGCCTTTATTTCCTTTTGCATAGACGAACTATAGGTTGTAATAGTATCTACTTTGGCGGCCAGCAGGCGCACCGAACTCAGTACAAAAAGTAATGATAAGATGTATCTCATAAATCGGCTTATCTGGCTGCAACAATGGCTACTTTGTGCAACTGAGGTTTATTGATTTCATAAATTTTATTGATCAGCACATCCTGCTCCTGCTGCCATACATCGCGTAATGCTTTGTAACGGGAGCGGGTGTAGTTGTCACGGTTACCGGCTACAAAGATGTTGCCCGCAGCAAATACATTCACTGAATCCATCGCGGCATTGCTATCTTTGAAGAGCATGCCTTTCCCTTTCAGGAAGTCGTAGTTCATCCACGCATACATTCTTGTTCTTCTTTCGATGTCCCAGCGTTCTTCGTTCATTTCACGGATCTGAATAGCCTGCTGGTATTCAGGCGTACGGGTGTTTTCTGCGAGATTGATACCGGCATTGAGTTCGCTGGCATCGTAGGTACCTACATTTTCACCATCCATGAGCAGGTTGTATTTACCGGCTTTCAGACCGCTCACCTGTAGTATTTCCTGATTGAATTCTTTGTCGAAAGGCACTACTTTCAATGCATCAGATTGTTTGTGCAGCTGGCCCCAGCCACGAGGAATGGTATCCAATGGATAAGGCAGTGACTGCGCCAGGTAACCAAAGCTCACACCATTGGCAGTTGTAGCTACACCACTTATCTGGCAATTGGTTTGTTGTTTTACCTGTTTTGTGCCGGCATCTACATGGATTACAGCTACAGGTTTGTTGTCCAGGCCCTGCGCTTTCAGGAACAGGTAAGCCATGACCATATGCCCGTCATTGTCAGGATGAATACGGTCACTGGGTGTCAGGCTAAAGGTAGAATCCTTTTGTTGTCCGCGTTGATTGATCGCCATCATCGGATGGTAAAAGTCAACGAACGGCCAGTTGTTCTTTTTGGCTGCCTGTTCCTGGAAAGCTACAATTTCAGTAAGGGCTTCGGTTTTATTAGGAAATCGATTTTTATCATTGAACTTAGCGGTGTAGTCATAAGGAGAACCACCGATGAGGATCTTTTTGATATCAGATCTTTGTTTCAGTTTCTCTTCAATCTTTCCATAGTAATTATAAGAATTAGCTATACGCTTTTGCATAGTATCCTTTCCATCAGCACGGTACCATTCGAAATAGCCTGAATCGTTCATGCCCCAGGTCAGGGTGAGCACGGTGGGTTTCTTCGATAATACATCATCGTCAAAACGTTCGTATATCTGCTGTGCCACATCGCCACCAATTCCGGCATTGACACAGGTAATGCGTCGCTCCGGGAAATGCGTCATGTAATACAACCAAATGTAGGAATGGTAATGTCCGCCATCTGTGATACTATTGCCAACGAAGACAACGCGGTCTCCTTTCTGGAAAGGTGCAGCTTGTTGTTGTGCTTTTGCCGTTACTGCGCCGGCAGCCATGAACAGAATCAGTAATTTCTTTCGCATGTGAAATTTAGTTATTTAGTGATACCCCATTGCTCATTGGGAGATGGGCCCATTACAAGTTCCAGTACGCCCCCTTTTACAATATCCTTGTAGTCGATGTGACATTGATTGAAAGGCTTACCATTCAGACGGGCGCTCTGTATATAAATATTCTCTGGTGAATTGTGAGTGGCTTTGATGGTGAAGTTGCCGATGACAGCTTTGTCAAATACAGGACTGGTGATCTCCTGACGGGTATCGCCGGGGCATACAGGGTGAATACCGATAGCGGCCAGTACATACCAGGCGGACATCTGTCCTACATCTTCATTACCTACCAGCCCTTCTACCCCATCGTGGTAAGCACGGCGGCAGATAGCGCGGGTCCATTTCTGGGTGAGCCATGGTTTATTCAATCTGTTGAAGAGGAAAGGTACATGATGCACAGGTTCGTTGGCGTGGTTGTAATAGTCATTCCACATCATATTCTCAGGTGTTTTCTCAAAGAATGATTCGAGGTCTTTTACGACTTTGACTCTGCCCCCCATGAGTGCGACCATGCCATCTACATCCTGTGGTACAAACCATCCCTGTTGATAAGGGTTGGCTTCGATGGCACCATACCATTGTTTTAATCTGCCTTCTTCAGGCCAGGGTAACCAGTTACCCTCCTTATCTTTGGGTCTGAACCATCCTTTTTCTTTGTCAAAGATGTTTTTGTAAGCACCGCCATCGGCTGAATATTTTTCACCTAACCAATTCGCCAGCTGCCCTACACACCAATCAGTATAGGCATATTCCAGTGTATAGGAAATGCTGAGATCACCGGGGGTATAACCCAGTTGACTATTACCAAAACGTTGCTGAGAGTTTACAGATAACTGGTAAGCATCTTTGACATTGTAATTGCGAATACCTTTTGCATAGGCATCAGTGATGACAGATATGGCAGGATTACCCAGCATACAACCGGAGTAAGCATTCAGTAGTTCCCAGCGTTCGAGATAGTCTTTGTTTTTCTCTTTTGCCAGGGTAACGAGAGAATTGATCAGGTCATTGATGAGAGATGGATTGATGATCGTCTGCAAAGGCATCTGACTTCGGAATACATCCCATCCGCTGAAAATAGAGCGTTTGTGAAAGGTGTTGCCAGTGTGCACCTTGCCATCACCGCCTGTATATTTACCATCTACATCTTCTACAATACGGGGATCGATCATGGTATGATAGAGGGAGGTGTAGAATACTTTCTTTTCTTCGGTAGTACCACCGGATACTTTAATTTTAGAAAGGGCTTTGTCCCAACTGGCATGTGCACGATTTTTTACGCCATCAAAATTCCAGTTGGTGATTTCATGACGGAGGTTATTTTCAGCGCCTGCCATACTTACAAAAGAGATACCTGCTTTCATGAGGACCTGTTCCCCTGCTTTGGTATCGAATTCGGTATAGAAGCCGAGGTGTTTACCTTCTTTTTCTTTTATTTTTGGAAGGACCTGGGATTTGGCTACCTGTTGCAGATAACGATCGCTGGTTACATCTTCCAGTTTCCGGGTCCAGCTATCGGGGATATCGGCGCTCCAAACACCATAATTGCGGAGTGGCTTGCTGAAGACAGCGTAGAAATACACAGTATAATCAGCATGGCCTTCGCCATCGCCCCAGCCACCACCTTCAGGAGTGCATTGCATCCAGCCGGTGATTGTGCTGTCGTTTACAACTTTAATATATTGTTTGGTAGCCGTACCTCCTACCCTACGGGCCAGATCGATCTGAATACGGGATTGGTTACCGGCGGGGAAAGTAAAGCGGAGCATACCACTATGTGGGGCTGCGGTCATCTCTGCCTGGATCTGGTTGTTGAGTTTTACTGAATAAAACCCCGCAGCAGCATTTTCAGTTGATTTGATATAATCATTACGGTAACCGTCTTTGCTGGTCTTTAAAGATCCCAGAGTGGGCATTACGAGGAAATTACCGAGGTCTCCGTTCCAACCGATCCCACTCATCTGGGTAAAAGCAAACCCTTCGATGCTGGTATGCTCATAACTATAACCGGAACCGTTATCTCCACCTGTTATGGTATTGGGGCTAACCTGTACCATGCCATAAGGAGTGGTAGCGCCGGGGAAGGTCTTTCCCAGGCCATGATAAATACCTGCCGCACCCACGCTGGTACTGGCCCCGATAAATGGATTGACATAGTCAGCAGGCGTTTGAGCTATGGTCCTGCCGGCGATTAAAGAAAATATAAGTACGTGCCTGAGTTGCATCATTGTGGATTTATTGAAAGTGTACGAATAGCAAAACGAGGTAAATCTACTATTACCTGCTTATTGTTCATAATTGCTTTCGTTTTTCCGTTTGCTTTTGTTTTCCCATTTATTTTTACCAATGTGGCTCCTCCTATTTTCCTCTTTTCACCATTTAGTTCCAGCAGCGTAGCCCCTCCTATTTCCCTACTGAAACTCAGCCGTGCCTGACTCGCTTTAGTAGATGGATTATATAGCCTTACGATCAGGCGCCCATCTTTCCAGGTCATGGAGGTTACCTGTACAGAGGAGCCTTCCAGTGTGAAGATTGAGTTTTGATTGATCATTGGCTCATTCCATTGCATATTTTCAGCAGGAATATTGCCCTGTTCCCAATTACCTTTGTGTGGTACTATGGCGTAATGCACGGTGGTGGGACCATCTATGGTATAGTTCCGGCCCCATAACCCCATACCTGAATATTGAATATCAAGACCCAGAGGGAAATTACGGCCATGCGTATAGCTGGTAGTATGGTCTGTGAATAATGCCATACCATATTTACCATCAGTAATGTCTACCCAGTTCAGGATGATATTATTTTTAATGCTATCCCAGCTATTGAAGAAGGTATTTTCCAGCTGGCTTTCGGTTACATCGTATGGTGCATCTTTGGCTACATGCACGTTTTTTAAAGTAGATGGGAAAACGACCAGTAGTTTATTGCTGTCATTGTAGAAAGGCTTTTCCCGCATCTCCCATTTGTATTCTCCTTTTACGGGTTGGCCGATTCCGGTGTTTTCCTTCCAGTCCATATTTAAGACGAAATCAATCTTTGGATCACCGGATGTTAGTGTGATGGTTTGAGTAAAAGGGGTACCTGCAATCAGGCCTTTCATTTGCAAACCGGCTGGTAATTGGGTGACCCTAACAGGAGATTCCATGGAAGAATGACGGCCTCCTTTTTCGTAGAAGTTGCCACGTAATTCATTGAAGCCATTTACAGCAAAAGACTTATTTATTTTTTTAGCTAACAATTCGGTAATCACTCCACCATGTACAGTATCTATGTTGATACGGTACATGTCATTCTCCAGCTGGTAACCGTTTTTGATAAGGGTGATGTGTGCATAGTCTTGTCTGGCAAAGGCCACGTCTACCAGACTATCACATATATGGTGTGTTTGTGTCGTCCAGTTACGTACCTTATCCGCCCAGGTATCGCCGGGTTGTCCATTATAAGGAACGATCCAGCAGTCATGATGTTCTGCCAGTAATAAGGTACGCCATGCCGTATCAAATGCCGCTTGTGGCCATTGCATTTTTCCTTCCCACACAGCCTTGGCTAAAAGTTTTTCTGTTTGCAGGATCTTATTTTCAGCTGCACGCACCTGTTGTGCAATCCTTTGTGTTACCTGTGATCCCCATACGAGATTGACTAAGATATCTTCCTGCGATACTTTCCATTTGGTAGCGCTGTCTTTATTGACTACATGCTCAAAGTAATTACGCCAGGTGGTATAGTTCGCATTATTCCCGATAAAAGGACCACCCTTCCAACCTGCATCCTGCAAGGTCATACCAATAGGATGTAGTATACCATCATTATATGCACTATGCTGATAACCCGGACCATTATTCCAGGCAATGGTCTGCCAGGTAGATTGATTGGAAAGAGCTTCTATTGCATACCGGGGAGAAGTGAGGATCGTACTACCATCCGGCCCTGTCCAGTATACCTTTTCTCCGCCATGTGCACGGGTATAGCCGCCGAAACAGGTATTCGGATTCTTTAAAGAAGCATATTTAAACCCAAAGGAGGTGAGGATCTGTGGTAATGCACTGGTAAAGCAAGGTTCTTCGGATGAATAGGTAGTAAATTCAGCATTTGGGAAATACCTTTTGAGTATTTGTATCCCATACTGAAACTGCCTGATAATGCTTTCTCCGGAAACATTGTATAAATATCCCTGCGCATAAGTTGGATTGACATATTCAATCCGTCCTGCGTCGAAGAACTTTCTGAAGTCATTAAATGCCGGAGAATCAACCTGAATAGCGCGTGGCCACGTTTCCGGTTCAATTTCAATATTAATATTCCAGTCAGGATGGGCGGCCAGCTGATCGGCCATAAACCGGGTATTCCAGTCAGGATAATGCCCCCATACGCCACCATGGTACCCATCGATATACCAGGCCTTCTGTGCAGAAGCAGATCCACATATAACCCATGCTAGTAATAGGAATAAGGTACTTTTCATAAACGTGAAATTCGCTAAACTGATTTAGCAAATAAAGAATAAAAGAAATTATCCAGCAATAGCATTAACATATTATTTTTATTATAATACCTATTAAACTATTTATTATATATTTGTAAAATTCACCTAAACCGGTTTAGCAAATATTTTTTATTCTCAATCACAATCCATAATCTTTGCGGAAACATTTTACCACTTATGAAATCAATTGCATTGTTGCTATTATTCCATGTTACTGGTACAATACTC
>Ga0316604_10001079_pt1 | contig 26306 bp, 24 predicted proteins | sample OWC_soil_day20_C_FD_207650 | JGI IMG/M metagenome (GOLD analysis project Ga0316604, IMG submission 207650) | Wetland soil microbial communities from Old Woman Creek delta, Ohio, United States - OWC_soil_day20_CT | ecosystem: Environmental > Terrestrial > Soil > Wetlands | place: USA: Ohio...
TGAAACGGGACAATATTCTTGTTGCAGAGAATGTTAGGCTAGGCATCATGGTCGAAACACCGGCGGTTGCCCTGATGGCAGATTTGTTTGCGAAAGAAGTGGATTTTTTTAGTATTGGAACGAACGATTTAGTGCAATATACGATGGCATCCGATCGCCAGAACCAGGCATTGGCGTATTTGAATGATCCGCTCAATCCGGCGGTCACAAGATTAATCGAGACAACCGTCCAAGCTGCGAAAAAGCAGGGGATACCCGTGGGGATGTGCGGTGAAATGGCTGGCAACCCAAATTATACTGAACATTTATTGCGAATTGGACTTGATGAATTGAGTATGTCGGCAAGTTCTTTATTGCCGGTGAAAGAAAAGATACGCAGTTTATAAGGATATAACGCGTTAATTTTGTATTTTTCACAATTTCTTCGCAAAATTTTCACATTTTTTTGCTATACTTGCTTGGTAAACATATTAGGGGGAATATCTTTGGCGTATCTTTCGTATCTCATTGTTATTGTTTGTATAGGCGCATTGTATTTTTTGGCGCGCCGGATCGCTGGACTATCGTCCGAACAACAAGATTAATTGGTTAGTTCTATAGGGGTGCGCTGCCTGTTTTCTGGCATAGTGCGCTAAGCGGCCAATAATAAAGAAGTATCCATCTATCTCGGATGGATACTTCTTTATTATTGATCTTTTAAAGCCGTGGATTATTTTCTAAAAAATCGAGAATACTTTTTGCAGTAGGCGGACACCCGGAAATATGTTTGCTGCAATGCTTGGTGCATGAACCGATCCCCAAGCCTTCCAAGGTTTTGCCGCGAAAGCCCTGGCCGATATGTATGGGTCCTTTTATTGATGATAGCTTATTTTTTTCGCGGAGTCTTTGCAATGCGTGGATCAAACTTCCATAACAAGCGGAACAGGCCTGGTCCGCAGATACTTTTTTTGCTAATTCTTTGGCTTTATTCGAGGGGATAAAGGAACGGTTGTTTTTCAAATCAATATCATGTTCGGTTAGTATTGCTTGCGCAAGATTGCTGCTTCCGACCCCCATCTGTTCGGCGATTGGGATATATTCGATTTCATCCTTTGAATAACCGATCAGGGAAGCGCAGTAAGTATCAATCATCACGGGATCTTTGCCGACAATGATTCGATCCATATGGACCGGATTACCACCTTCTTCAAAGGTAAGATCGCCTGAAATTGCATCAACGATGATTAAACCGGGAGGGAATACCTTCCCTAAATATCCGATTGGTTTACTAAGGCCTAAAGAATGAAAGCGTCTTTTTTCTGTGTCGGGAATGCAACCTTTTAAATTTTTTAAAGCGCAAGTAAACAAGGTTTGGCAGTGCGCTTTTAATACCGGAATATTGATCAAAAAGTCGGTTTGCAAGGGTTTATTGCAGATTTTAAAATTAAGCTCGCCAATTTGCTTGCTTTGAGTTGAATCCTCTTTTAGATCGTATAGAGGAACGTTGTATTTTTGCGAAAGTTTATCGTAACCGCACACGTTGAACGCTCTTTTTGTATTTTCGCCAACCCATGAGCTTTCCATGATCGATATGTTATGAAACCCATGCTTCTTTAAATAACGAATAACGCCTTCGACAAGAGCCGGCGTGGTAGTAGCGCCTTGTTCGCATGGTTTGGCGACGACCAAATTTGGTTTGATGGCGATGTTGGTATCCGGTTTTAATTCTTTGGCGAGTTGAATTTTTTCCAATACCTGATAAATCATTTTGCCAGGATCCGTACCATAAATGATATCAATGTGGTTCACGTGGATGCCTCCTATAACCTATATAACAAAATTCCGGCTGTACAAGGAACGATTCACTTGTTGATTGTGATTCGGTGCATGGAAACCGGGAACTGTGGATGGTATGATTTTACCATCTTATAATGGATGTTGCCACAGTAAAACTGCCGTAAAAAGTTTTTGTCGTGTATACAGGGTTGCTTTCGCCGCAATTACCGCAACAATTTGTTGTAACATACCGTGACAACAATCAATTGTAGAGTTAACCAAATAATAAATTTAATAATTCGAATTGTTCTGAAAAAATAATTGTATTATAATATAATTACAAATGAGTGGATCATGCGATGAGGAATAGTTGTTTATGTTTTTGGGCTTTAGCTAAACCGAGTAGCGCTTTCTAGCCGCGTGGATACAATTACTGCAATGTTGGCAAGGAACAGGTGTTTTGGAAAATTACGAAACGCTGTCGGAGCAAATTTGTTATGCGGAAAGGATGGTGTATTTATATGCCGTATGTGTGTGAACCGTATAAGAATGAAATTGCTGGTTTACAAACGGAGAGGAAAGAGCTTGAGGAGCAACTCAAGACTGCCGGAGCCGACGAAAAGGCTGGAATCCTTGCGAGAATTGCGGAGATTGATCATGAATTGCCGGGTCTACAGCAAAGCCTTGCAGACTGTCTGGCGCACCCTGAACATTTTAAAGATGTTGCCGACCCTGGCGATCCACGGAAACATTGAAGAATTATATCGGTTTTGACCAATATTTTTCCTTCCAGCAGAGCAGTTTGTTGGAAGGATTTTTATTTTATATTATTTGTGCTTAATTTCACAAAAAACAGTTGACAGAAAATATAATGCGTTATAAAATTTAGTCCTGATGCCAAGTAGAGTGCTTTACGATTAAATTTTATTATACTTTCGCACGTCAGATACGCTGTAGCTTTTTCGGGTATTTATTAAAAAAGTTATACATCCTAATTAATATTTTCTCAATTATCAAAAAATTAACCGTTAAACCGTTTTGAAGGAGTGAAACAATGAAAAAAGGGGATATTATTTGGCTTGCCGCACTTGCCGTTGTTGTACTGCTGTTGGTTTGGCCGGTAACGCATGAACAGGTTGTGAATGGAACACGGCAACATCCTCTGATTGCCGGATTTATTAAGTTTTTTATTCTTGCTTCGATGGGTGATCTTTTATCCATGCGAATTGTTAGCGGGCAATGGCAAAAACCAGTAGGCTTTGTCTATCGGGCCATCGTGTGGGGGATTATCGGAACTACTATTGCCGTTTTTTTCGAGGTGAACGGGAAAGGAGTTGCAGCTGCCATTAGTGCTGGAGTACTGCCGATTAGCCACGGAAATTTGGATAAGATTATTGCTGCCTTTTGGGTTAGTTTAATTATGAACGCCACTGCCGGTCCAATGACCTTGATTTTTCATCGGTTTACTGATACGTTTTTTGATTTGGCAGAAGGAAAATTTTCTAACTTTGGTTCTGTAAGTGCGAAAATGGTTGTTCGACATATTGATTGGCAAGAATTTATGTGTTTTGTTTTTAAGGTCCAGATGTTTCTTTGGCTGCCGGTCCATACCGTGGTTTTTCTGTTGCCGCCGGTATACCGCGTTCTTGCTGCCGCTGCGCTTTCGGTCATCTTAGGAGCAGTTTTGGGTTATGGCAAAAGACGGAGTAATATGGCAAAAAATCAGACTGCGGCCTGATGTAGCGGCCTGATGTAATGGAAGGAAAAAGATGCATAGTTTGATGGCAGCGTAACTTTCTTACCGCAAATGAGCCGCTTAAGATTTTGGATATCGCTTGGACCCGGTAAAATGTTGACATGAACGAAGAAACGGTGTATTTTAATTGGGAAGTATCATGTCCTATAGATAAGGTTCCTGTTATCACCCGCAGTAATGCGGCAGGCGAAAAAGCAAGGGAAGAACTCTGGAAATAGTAAAGGAGATGGAATTCTAAATGGCGTGTGGCGGACAGTCAGGTTGTTCACAAAATCAAGCGAATGAGCAAACAAACAGAATCAATGAATTTTTGCAACGGGTAGATAATAAAATCGTGGTTATGAGTGGTAAAGGCGGTGTTGGTAAGAGCACCGTTGCAGCTAACTTGGCTGTATTCCTGAGCAACCAGGGTTATAAAGTCGGTTTGCTGGACGTAGACGTGCATGGTCCGAGCATTTCCGGGCTTTTTGGAATTACCGGGCTGAAATTAAATGTGATTGATGATCAACTTCAGCCCCATTCTTATACGGACAATCTAAAAGTAGTATCTATTCAAGGTTTGTTGGATGATCCGGATTCTCCTCTCATCTGGCGTGGACCGGTAAAAATTGGTATGATACGTCAATTTTTATCGGATGTGAATTGGGGAACGTTAGACTTCTTGATCATTGACAGCCCGCCGGGAACCGGTGATGAACCGCTGACCGTTTCGCAAACGGTTACAGGCTGCCAGGCAGTCATCGTTACAACGCCGCAAGAAATTGCTTTGGCGGATGTGCGTAAATCGATTCAATTTTGCCAGACGGTTAAGATGCCAGTCGCAGGCATTATTGAAAACATGAGTGGGTTTGTTTGCCCGGATTGCGGCAATACGCATGAAATCTTTAAAAGCGGCGGTGGGGAAAAAACCGCTGCCGATGCCAATATTCCGTTCTTAGGGAAATTGCCGATTGATCCCGGTGTAGTGACTGCCGGTGATGCAGGACAAGCGATTGATAGTTTAACCAGCCGAACAAAAGAGAACATGCAGGGAATTGTTGATCAGCTTCTTAAACAATTGGGGAACAAACAGTAAGGAATACGAAACGGAAATTGCATATCAGTTTGTAAGCGAGCGTAATAGGCCGGCAGGATAATTAGTGTTATCTTGCCGGTTTTTATTTATAGGTTACTAGCATTTATCATTATAATTACTATAGTTATTAGTGATAAAAACATATTGCAAATAAAATAAACTTAATTGTATAATTAAATTATGTTGTTTTGGTTAGTTTGCGTTAAGTTTAGTTTGGCTCGTGTGTAACTAGGCAATCGGGCTTCGAAATTGGATGAACAGGGGGCTGTATTCATTGAAGAATAATGTACGTCGTTTTGGCAGGAAGCGAAAAATAATCGAAACAATTATGGGGTTAGGCATTGCAATTCTCTTATTATTTATGGCTGGATGTGGAAATAGTACCAACCAAGCCCGAAAGGCGCCGCCACCGCCAACTGAACTTAATGTTTTTGCGGCGTTGGGCTTGAAGGATGCTTTATTGGATATACAAAAAGACTATGAGGCAACGCATCCCAATGTCAAGATTGTGTATAATTTGGTGGCTACAGGGGTATTGCAGAAACAAATCAGCCAAGGTGCAGCGGCTGATGTATTCATTACGGCAGCTGCGAAAAACATGGATGATATGCAAGCACAAAAATTTATTTCTGCGAAATCCCGGCGGGACATCGTAAGTAATGAACTCGTGCTGATTGTGCCCAAAGAATCTACTTTAGATATGCATAGTTTTACTGATTTGGCAAACGGTGAAGTGAAACGGGTCGGAATTGGCGCGCCGGAGTCGGTACCGGCTGGACAATATGCTATTGATGCAATGAATTATCTGGGAATTTGGGATCAAGTGAAGGACAAAGCAGTCCAGGCGAAAGATGTTGTTACGATCCGATCTTATGTAGAGACCGGAAATGTGGAAGCCGGCATCGTTTTTTATACTGTGGCGGCAACCAGTGACAAAGTAAAAGTAGTTGCAACTGCCCCGAAAGGATCACATGAGGCAATTATTTTTCCCGGCGCGATGACAGCAAACAGCAAACAACCGCAAGCTGCGGAAGAATTTTTAAATTATCTCGTAGGCCCCGAAGCTCTGAAAATTTTTCAGAAATATGGTTTCAGTCAAGTGAAGTAAAAGAAAAATGGCCAGCCGCTCTTCTCGCCGAAGAGGGTGAGCCATTTTTTCTTTTAGCCTATTTGTGCAAACTTAATTTTTGCCAAGCCCAATAGTGTCTTTCCCAAGGAATTCATTTTGAGGGATAATTCTGCATTATCTATAGGAATAATATCACAAATGTCACGTGGAAAAAGTTGTAAACTAAAGAAGCGATCAATGAAAAATTAGAAGGTATTTTCATTGATTGAGCGAATAGAAACTTATGCGATTATGGAACGGTTCATAAGTTTATATGTTGTAACGGAGGCGAATTTATTACACGATGCAATTGCAATACCAAGAATTATATTCTCTTATCGAGTCAGGACTTCGACAATGTGATCAGCAGAAAAAACCCGTCCTGATTAGTCATGTTGCCGGTCTGGACAGCATTGATCCGCTTGCATTTTTTTTTGCGGCGGAAACAAGAAAGGAAAAAGAAATTGCTTACTGGGCGGATGCCGATGAAAAATTCATTATGGTCGGTGTTGGCTCCGTCTATGCGATTAAAGTGGAGGATAGCGGAACGGATCGTTTTGCGAGAATAGAAACCGAGTGGGCATCAATTGTGGCAAACAGCGTTCGATCTTCTCCCTGTGATGTTCCGCAAACTGGTTTAGTTTTGTTGGGCGGTGGTTCCTTTGATCCGATAAAGCCCCAATCCGAGCGATGGCGTAATTTTGCGAACGCTGAATTTCATCTTCCGCGGCTGCTCTTGACGCAAAAAGATAATGAAGCTTGGATTACCATGAATTTTCTGTTGCAAGGCAGCGAAAACCCGGTGGATCTCACGAAAAAACTATTGGCTGAATGTGAACGGTTTTTAACCAAAGGGGAATATCGGTTGTCGGCCAGAGAAAATTCGTTTGCCATAGAAGAAATTGACGTCGAGCGATGGAAACCTATGGTAGAATGTGTTGTGAAAAGCATATGTGATGGTGAAATTGAGAAGGTGGTTTTGGCCAGGGAGCTTTATCTCCAGAGCGAGGCCCCGATTTCTATCGCCGATATTTTATTCCGTTTACACGCAGGCCAACCGGGAAGTTATATTTTTGCTTTTATGCACCGTGGAGCTTGTTTGGTCGGCGCTTCGCCGGAACGGTTGATTAAGCGAAGGAACGAAGAGTATTATTCCACCTGTTTAGCCGGTTCGATTAAACGCGGTAAAAATCCGGCGGAAGATGAACGGTTGGGCCGAGAATTGTTAAACGATAAGAAGAACCGGTATGAACAAAATCTAGTCGTGAGGATGCTGAGTGAAAAGCTTAAAAAATACTGTGAGCCTTTGGAAATCCCGGCGGAACCCCATCTTAAGCAATTAAAAAATATTTATCATCTTTGTACTCCGTTGAAAGGCAAAGCCCGGCCGGGAATTTCAATTTTTACAGTACTTGCCGACTTACACCCTTCACCGGCCTTGGGAGGATTTCCGCAACAAGAAGCGATGCGGAAAATCCGGGAAGAAGAGCATCTTGACCGCGGCTGGTACGGTGGACCAATTGGTTGGGTAAATGCAGATGGATCGGGAGAATTTATTGTGGCTATTCGCTGTGGCCTTGTACGGCAGAAAGAAGCTTTTTTATTTGCCGGCTGCGGCATTGTAGAAGATTCGGATCCTATGAGCGAATACGAAGAGACACAAATTAAATTTCAGCCTATGCTGTCGGCCTTGGGAGGAAGTTAAGTGGATCAGGGGAAAATAATATCTGAATATATTGGCGCGTTTGTCGATGAATTGGTGCGCTGCGGCATTACCCAAGTCGTGATCAATCCGGGGTCGAGATCTACTCCGTTGGCTCTTTTGATGGCCGAGCATCCCCGTATGAAAGTTTGGATGCACGTCGATGAGCGTTCGGCCGCTTTTTTCGCGTTGGGAATTGCCAAGGAGCAAAAACAAGCAGTTGCCTTGGTTTGTTCTTCCGGAACGGCCGTAGCCAATTATATGCCTGCCGTTGTGGAGGCGTACCAGTCAAGAGTGCCTCTGTTGGTCTTGACAGCGGATCGTCCGCATGAATTAAGAGAGGTGGGGGCGCCGCAGGCAATTGACCAGATTGGCATTTTTGGTAAGTTTGTCAAATTATTCGTGGAAATGTCTGCTCCGGATGCTGCTCTGGAAATGCAACACTATGTGCGGACTGTTGCCTCGCGCGCTTCTGCTGTGGCGCTGTGCGGGCCAAGCGGCCCTGTGCATTTGAATTTTCCTTTCCGTGAACCGCTTTTGCCGGAATTAAACACGCCGGCGCTTTGGAAGGGCGGACGGGATGTAGATGCTTGTTACACGCAAGTTTTAACAGGTACCCGCAGTTTGGCACGCCAGCAGATTGAAAAAATAGCGGGGCAGCTGACAAAAATGGAGCGTGGATTAATCATCTGCGGTCCGCATGATGATCCTTTATTTGCTGAAGCGGCAGTTTTATTGGCAAAACAATTACAATATCCATTGCTTGCCGACCCTCTTTCGCAAGTTCGGTGCGGCGCTCATGACAAGGAATGGGTCATTGATAGCTACGATTCATTTTTGCGTGATTCAACGATTATGGATCAATTGGTTCCTGAGGTTGTGATCCGGTTTGGTGCTATGCCGGTGTCAAAAGCCTTGCTTCTATATTTGAAACAGAATCCGTCTTGCCGGCAAATTATTATTGACGAGGATGCAGGATGGCGTGATCCTACCTTAATGTCGTCAGAAATGATTTACGCAGGGGCCGTTCCTTTTTGCCGTGAATTAGCGGATTTACTAGGATCGGCGCCGCCTTCCAGTCCTTCCTCTTTGTCAGGCTGGCCGCAACAATGGATGAAGGCGAATGAAGCTGCAAAACAGGAATTGTCGCGACAAGGAAAAAATGATTTTCTTTCGGAAGGGCAGGTTTTTCTGGAATTACACGAATATCTTCCTGCGGAGTCTGTGTTATTTGCGGGCAACAGCATGCCGGTACGTGATCTTGACACATTCTTTTTTTGCAATGAACGAAATATTCGGATCATGGCGAACCGGGGCGCCAATGGGATAGATGGGGTTGTGTCAACCGCTTTGGGAGTTGCGGCAAACCGAAGCCCATTGGTGTTGGTTATTGGGGATCTATCTTTTTATCATGATCTGAACGGTTTATTGGCCGCTAAATTACACTCCTTGAACGCGACGATTATTTTAATCAACAATGACGGCGGAGGAATTTTCTCCTTTTTGCCGCAGTCGGGATTGCCGCGCCATTTTGAAACACTGTTTGGAACGCCGCTTGGTTTGGATTTCAAACCGGTAGTTGAAATGTATCAGGGGAGTTTTACCCAGGTTGCTTCTTGGAATGATTTCCGCACTGCTTTGCGGGACGGTTTAACTTCAACCGGATTGCACGTGCTTGAGGTTCGAACAAAACGCGAAGAAAATGTTCGTTTGCACAGGGAGATTTTGGCTGCCGTTTCACGTTCGGTGCGCGCAGCACTGTCCATTTGATGGAGATGATTTTATGTTGATTGAAGTGAATGGGATCAATTTACATGTAGAAATAGAAGGGCAAGGGGCGCCGCTACTATTGTTGCACGGTTTTACCGGCAGTACAAAGAGTTGGCAATGGATTCTCCCGCTTTTGCGCCACCGCTATCAGCTTATTGTAATCGATTTGATTGGCCATGGGCAGTCTGATGCTCCGGTCGATTTTAACCGTTATTCGATGGATTGTGCGGTTCGGGACCTTTTGTCAGTGCTGGATTATTTGAAGCTGCAGCAAATTAACCTTCTTGGCTACTCTATGGGCGGAAGATGCGCGCTTCACTTCGCGGCGCAGGCGCCTGAGCGGGTTCAAAGTTTAATTTTGGAGAGCAGTTCACCAGGAATTGAGAATGAGGCGGAACGACAAGCGAGAAAAAAGGCGGATGAAACATTGGCGGAATTTATTGAAGAGCGTGGATTAGAACTGTTTGTCAATCAATGGTCAAAGCTTGATTTGTTTGCGACGCAGCAACTATTGCCACAGAAAATACAGAATGAAATCCGCACTCAGCGCCTGCAAAACCGGCCGCAAGGACTGGCAAACAGCCTGCGTGGAATGGGAACAGGAGTTCAACAATCTTTGTGGAATTCATTACATCAAATCCATACTCCAACGCTTTTGCTTGCCGGTAAGGAAGATGCGAAATTTCGGCAAATTGCTTTTTCTATGCAAGAAAAATTGCCAAAAGCAGCTTTGCGGATTATAGCGGAAGCCGGGCACGCGATTCATTTGGAAAAGCCGGTGCAGTTCGCCAATGCGGTGGAAAATTTTTTGGAGAATGTGTATGAAAACCACATTAAGAATGAAAGGAATTGAAATGATGATCGAATGGAAATCAGAACGCAGCTATGAGGATATACTTTATGAAACGTATGAGGGTATTGCCAAAATTACCATCAATCGTCCGGAAGTGCGCAACGCTTTTCGGCCGAAAACTGTCTTTGAATTGATTGATGCTTTCGCTTATGCCCGCGATGACAATAACGTGGGGGTTATTGTATTGACTGGCGCGGGAGAAAAAGCCTTTTGTTCCGGTGGCGACCAGTCTGTCCGGGGACATGGAGGGTATGTGGGGGACGATCAAATCCCTCGGTTAAACGTACTGGATTTGCAGCGTCTGATTCGGGTTATTCCGAAACCGGTTGTTGCCATGGTCGCCGGATATGCAATTGGCGGCGGTCATGTCTTGCATCTTGTTTGCGACTTGACAATTGCAGCGGAGAACGCGATTTTTGGCCAAACGGGGCCGAATGTCGGCAGTTTCGATGCGGGGTATGGGTCGGGGTATTTAGCGCGTATCGTAGGCCACAAAAAGGCACGGGAAATCTGGTTTTTATGCCGTCAGTACAATGCGCAGCAAGCATTGGATATGGGTATGGTCAACACGGTGGTTCCGTTGGAAAAATTGGAAGAAGAGACGGTTCAATGGTGCCGGGAAATGCTTTCCAAGAGTCCAACAGCCCTTCGGTTCCTGAAAGCCGCATTTAATGCCGATACGGATGGTTTAGCCGGGTTGCAGCAATTGGCCGGCGATGCCACGCTGTTATTCTATACAACCGATGAGGCCAAGGAAGGCCGTGATGCGTTCAAAGAAAAGCGTACGCCTGATTTTAAACAGTTTCCTCGGTTTCCCTGATCTCTAATAGTTCGCATTTATCTCGTTAACAGCCTGTAAGACCCCGCCCTCTTAGGTCGGGGATCAACAGGCTATAACACTCGAACTAAGTTCGCTCTAAGGGTTCGGCGGGGGCAATAACCCCCTCCGAACCTAAGGCTCACTTATATGGCCAGTCATTCTCATTTGGGGTGGCTGGCTATTCTAACGAGAAGGAGTTTTAGCTGGATGACTGAACAACAAATGCCGAATTGGCTGGCAAAACGTGCTTTTTTGACACCAGATCGTATCTGTTTAGTAGATGGACCGGTCTCTTGGACGTTTCAAGAATTGAATGATTATGTACAAGAGACTGCGCGCCGCTTCTATTGTCTAGGGGTCCGGCAAGGCGATTTTGTTGCCGTATTGTTGGAAAACAGTTACCGGGTTCCGCAAATTATTTATGCTCTCCAATACCTCGGAGCGGTAACCGTGCTGTTGAATATTCGCCTTGCGGCGCCGGAGCTTGCCTGGCAGATACAGGATGCAAACTGTAAGTTGCTGGTTTATGATGCTGGACTTTCCGATACGGTAGAAACAATAAAGAGCGGCAAAGCCGGAATGAAGGCGCTATTGTACGACGATTTAATAGCTTTGCCGACAGCGGATGCTTTGTTGCCTCAAAATCTTGATTTGGAAGCGGTTCACACCATTCTTTACACTTCCGGGACGACAGGCCGGCCTAAAGGGGTCATGCTGACAAATGGCAATCATTGGTGGAGCGCGATGGGGTCCGTTCTGAACCTCGGATTGCACATCGAAGACAAGTGGCTGATTTGCGTACCATTATTTCATATGAGCGGATTGTCCATTATCATACGAAGTGTGATTTATGGCATTCCGGTTATTATTCAACCCAAGTTTCTGCCGCAAGCGGTGAACCAATCCATTCAAAAAGAAGGAGTAACCATCGTATCTGTGGTCAGTTCCATGTTGGCCCGGATGTTGGAGCAATTAGGAAATAACAGGTATCCGGATGCTTTTCGCTGTATGTTGACGGGGGGAGGACCGGTGCCGGAGAGTTTATTACAGCAATGCAGGAAAAAGCGGATACCGGTTTACCAAACGTATGGCTTGACAGAAACAGCTTCGCAAATTGCTACTTTGTCACCTGAATATATGGACAGCAAATTAGGCTCGGCCGGTAAACCGTTGTTTCCTTCGGAATTGCTGATAATGGATGAACACGGTTGTAAAATGCCCGGCGAAGTGGGTGAAATTGTCGTTCGAGGGCCTAATGTGACAAATGGATATTTGCACTCAAAAAAAGAAAAAACCACTGCTTTTCAAGCTGGCTGGTTTCATACCGGAGATTTGGGTTATACGGATGCAGAAGGATTTCTATACGTATTGGACCGCCGCAAGGATTTAATCATATCTGGCGGAGAAAACATATACCCTGCGGAAGTAGAGGCTGTTTTGCTTTCCTACCCTCCGGTTCTTGAAGCTGGAGTGGTTGGCTGTGAGGATGAAAAATGGGGGCAGGTTCCGGTAGCTTTTGTTGTGGCCGCCGGTGACGTTGAAATTACAGAAGAAGCAATGCGGACATTTTGCCGCGAAAGGCTGGCGCATTACAAGTGTCCGGCCCGGATTTATTTTGTAGAACAGCTTCCCCGCAATGCCGCTAATAAATTGCTGCGAAGAAAATTGGCTGAATGGCTTTCGGAACGAGGGGGGACCTTATGAAAATTAAGGAAATTACCTTGTATCACGTCGGTATGCGGCTAAAAACTCCGGTTGTTACCAACTTTGGCTCTATTATTGATAAGGATTCAGTTTTGGTTAAGGTCAGGGATACGGATGGAGTTATTGGCTGGGGGGAAGCGCCTGCCTTTTCGATTCCTTGGTATTCAGAAGAGACAATTGGAACGGTTTTACACATTATGGAAGATTTCTTAATTCCGTTGTTACTTCGTCAAGAGATAAAGAAACCGGATGAAGTATTTAACCTATTTGTTCCCATACAGCGAAATAATATAGCGAAGGCAGGGTTGGAAAGCGCAATATGGGATTTGTATGCGAAGCGGCATCATCTTCCGTTGGCCAAAGCGCTTGGTGGGAATAAGAAAATAATTGAAGTCGGAGTTGTTGTGGGGATCCAAACAACCATTCAAGACACGTTGCAGCTCATCGAAAGTTATATGGCAGAGGGGTACAGGCGTGTAAAACTTAAAATCAAGCCCGGACATGATATTCGATTTGTAAAAGCGGTGAAAGAAGCTTTTCCGCATTTGCCGATATCCGTGGATGCCAATGGTTCATACCGTTTTTCTGACTTGGCGACATTGCAAGAATTAGACCGGTATGGGTTGTCCATGATTGAACAGCCGTTAGCGGCAGGCGACTTGATTGATCATGCCAAATTACAAGCAGTGCTGAAGACGCCGGTGTGTTTGGATGAAAGTGTTGCTACTTTTGAAGATATACGGAATGCTGCTGAATTTTCCAGCTGCAGGATTATCAGTTTAAAAATGAGCCGATTAGGCGGGCTGACGGCTACGAAACGAGTGCATGATTTTTGCCGGGAACGTAATATTCCTGTCTGGTGCGGCGGAATGTTTGAAACAGGAATCGGACGGGCTCACAACATTGCTCTTTCCACCTTGGATAATTTTACACTTCCCGGAGATTTGTCAGGATCGTCAAGATACTGGGAAAGGGATTTGATTGAACCCGAAGTATTTGTAAAGCAGGGAGAAATTGAAGTTCCGGTTCAACCAGGCATTGGTTATGAAGTGGATTTGATGCAATTGGAGAAAGTAATGCGCGGGAAAAAAACATTTAATGCCATGTTTAGGTAGTTTCGTATTATAATAAAGATAAGACATTTAAAATTGTAAACAGCGCGGCTAAGGAGAAGCGGTATGAGAGTGTTTATGGGGATTGATCTTCCCGCTACGCTTAAGCAAGTTCTCTGTGGTTTTCAAGCTGAAATTAAGGACCTTGGTGTGAAAGGATCTTTTAAATCACTAGAAAATTTTCATATAACGTTGGAATTTCTTGGTGAGATAGATGCGTCAGCAAAGCCTCTACTAATCGATGTTTTGTCTTGTGTGGTCAGAAAGCATAGGCCTTTTTTGCTGCATATTGGCGGAATAGGCGCTTTCCCGTCTTTTCGAAGGCCGCATACGCTATGGACTGCTGTTGACGGCGATTTAAGAGAATTGAACACGCTTAGGGATGAATTGCACGATGAACTTGAAAACCGTGGTTTTGTGTTGGAAAAGAGAACGTTCAAGCCTCATTTGACAATCGTTTCCCATCCTAAACTTGGAGTTGCAGATTTATCGTCAATTCGAACGAAACAACTGGGAGAATTCCTTGTTGCCGAGGTTATATTATTCGAGAGCAAGCTGATCGAGGGAAAAAGAATTTACGAGGCGCTGCATACAGCCGGATTGCCGACAATGGATCCATAAGAAGTTAGAGGAGTTCGAATTGATAGTGTTATCTTTAAAATAAACTGAATTTTCCGAGATTATTTACAAAGCTTCACAACAAAGGAGATGGTTGAAAATGCGGAATGGGCTTGCACAAGGTTGAAACTATCTATGTAAGCTCGAAAGGATGAAGATCCATGCAAACAAACCAGACGGGTGCAGAAGAAACGGCTGTAATCAAAAAACGGTATAATCGTACTTCGGTATTTTTTGATGTAATGACGCGTGTCGGTTCCCAGGAAACGCATAAACGCGCTTTTTCATTGGTGTCCGGTAATATTTTAGAAGTTGGGGTTGGCACCGGCGCTAATTTTCCCTATTATCCTGATGGTTCTCGAGTAACAGCGATTGACTTTAGTCCGGGGATGTTGGCGCGAGCGCGGGAAAAAGTTTCACAAACTCCAATTCCGGTTACACTATTGGAAATGGATGTAGAACACATGGATTTTCCTGATGCTGAGTTTGATTCTGTGATTACGACCTGTGTTTTTTGTTCCGTACCGAATCCGGTTGCCGGATTGAAGGAAATCCGCCGGGTGTGCAAACCGAATGGCAAGATTGTTTTACTGGAACATATGCGAAGTGAAAATCCTGTTATTGGCTGGCTGATGGATCGTTTCAATTTTGTCTCTTTATATTTGGTAGGAGCCAATATCAACAGACGAACGATGGATAATATTAAGGCAGCCGGAATAAAAATTGAATCGGTGGAAAATTTATTTTTCGATATTTTAAAACTGATTGTGGCTCGTCCGTAATTTCTGTGATGTTACGAAGCTCAAAGCATAAAGGGAGGAATGAAGTGTGCTGAAAATGGAGCATGTGGCGGTAAGCATTGGCGACCATGTCGTACTTCAAGATGTAGACCTCCACATTAAACCGGGTGAAGTTCATGTGTTGTTTGGTCCCAACGGCTCGGGGAAATCCACCTTGCTGGGCGCGATTATGGGTTTTAACCGTTACAAAATTACCGCAGGTAAGATTTGGTTCAAAGGGCAGGATATTACGGACATGCCTGTCGATGCACGGTCAAAGCTTGGTATCGGCATCATGATCCAACGGCCGCCTACGGTACGAGGCGTATCACTTAGGCAATTAACTGCAATTTGTGCTCGTGGTAATCCTAATGTTGACATTGAACAATTAGCCAAGGCCGTCAACATGGAGAATTTTTTAGACCGGAGCGCCAATGAGGGATTCTCAGGAGGAGAAATCAAACGTTCCGAACTATTGCAGCTGATGGCTCAGAAACCGGATTTTGTGATGTTGGATGAACCGGAATCGGGAGTAGATTTGGAGAACATTGCTTTGGTTGGCGAAGCGGCAAATCGTATTTTGGAACGTAAAAGTTTGCCAACTGCCCAACAGCGCCGCGAACGAAAAAAATCCGGTCTGATCATTACTCATACCGGACATATTCTGGACTATGTTCCCGCTGACATTGGCCATGTACTATACGGCGGAACGATTTCCTGCAATGGCAATCCTCAAGAGATGCTGGATTGTATCAGCAAATATGGCTATCAACACTGCATTCGCTGTTCAACGGAAGGGGGCAGAGCTCAATGACAGAGAAGAAGAAGATAACCTCGGAAGAAAGAGCGAAAGCTGCAGTCGACAAAAAGGCGGTTTTCGGTGCGGATATTGATCTTGCTTCTTATAAAGATGAGGTAGCGGAACATGAACAGGTAAAAGCTCTAACCGATTTTTCTGCGCCGCAGCAGACTACGATGAGATCCATCGGACTGGATCTGGCCGGCCAAGGACGTGCGGGAACGTATGTGCAGACAGATCATTCCGTAACGAGTTGTTCTATTTCCTCATCCGGGGTCGAGGTTTTGAGTATTGATGCTGCCTTAGCTTGTCATGATTGGCTCAAAGACTATATGTGGACGGCAGTGAACCCGGATGCCGATAAGTATACCGCCCGCGTCGTCCTTCATTATGAACACGGGTATTTTATTCGGGCCTTGCCAGGCGTAAAGGTGGATTATCCGGTTCAGGCTTGTCTGTATATCGGCGAAAATGATGTAGTACAAGATGTGCACAATGTGATCATAGTGGAAGAAGGCGCTGAATTGCATGTGATTACCGGCTGTGCCGTGGATCCCAGCGTAAAGAAAGGCATGCACATCGGCGTTAGTGAGTTCTTTGTTAAAAAAGGTGGAAAACTGACTTTTTCCATGATCCATAATTGGGGCGAGGAAGTTATGGTCCGGCCGCGTACCGGCGTTATTGTGGAAGAAGGCGGACTTTACATGTCCAATTATATCTGTTTGAAAAAAGTACATGATATTCAGATGTTCCCGTCTACTCGCCTTGTGGGAAAAGGAGCAGTCGCCCGTATGAATACTATTCTTGTTGCTCCGCCAGGAGCGAAACTGGATGTAGGCGGAAAGGTATTGTTGGAAGCGCCGGGCACGAAGGCGGAAATTATTGCCCGCACGTTAAGTACCGGTGGAACCATTGTGAACCGCGGTTTGCTTGGCGGTTATGCGACAGGAGTGAAAGGACATTTGGAATGTCATGGCTTAATTTTGGGGGAAAAGGGCGTGATATATGCTGTTCCTGAATTGGATGCGCAAGTCGGGGATGCGGAATTGAGTCATGAAGCGGCTGTTGGCAAAATCGCACCGGAAGAAATTGAATATTTAATGGGCCGGGGATTGACGGAGGAAGAAGCGGCGGCGACAATTGTTCGCGGATTCTTGAATATTAAGATCGAGGGGCTGCCGGAAAGTCTCTCGAAGGAAATTGAGCGAACGTTGAGCGAATTCGATATTCACGCTTCGTATTAAACCACTTTCACAATATAATTTTAAAAATAACTTGAAAATTAAGATAATTAGCGTTATAATGAAATCGAAAAGAGATAAGAGAGATGAAAGCACAGGGTGTTTCTCCCAAGAGAAGGGGGTGGTTTCATCACGACGGCACGGAAAGAGAAACCACAATTGAATAGAGTTGGGTTGAACACGCGTTAAGCGTGAAGTGTACAATGTGAATTGTATCGGGAAGCGGGGAGCACTTAAAATGTGCTCCCTTCCCTTTTGTCTACTGTGCAGTTTAACACACTAAACTTAAAGAAAATAATTATTACTTAAAAATAAAAATTAAAATTCAACTGTTTTTTAAAGGAATGTCATTGGCTTTTTTAGCATTGCCGTATATAATAAGTATGAGAAAATAATCCCTAATGAACCGACCTGTATAAAAATCTGCAGGCGCTTGTATAAAAATCCTGCAAACTGTGCAATCATAAAATGTTTATCTCGTTAACAGCCTGTAAGACCCCGCCCTCTTAGGTCGGGGATCAACAGGCTATAACACTCGAACTAAGTTCGCTCTAAGGGTTCGGAGGGGGCAATAACCCCCTCCGAACCTAAGGCTCACTTATATTGAAAATTGAGTTATGGAAAAATAATGGAGTGAAAAATATGAACGTTTTGATTGAAAAAGCAGAATTGGAACATAAGTTGACAAGAGAGGAAATTGTTAGTTTATTAGGCGATTCGTCGATTGATGAAGAGTTGTTTGCAGCTGCCGACCGGGTTCGTAAACAGTATGTCGGTGATGAAGTGCATTTGCGTGGCTTAATCGAGTTTTCAAATTATTGTCAGCAGAATTGCTTGTACTGCGGCCTAAGAAGAGAAAATACACAAGTTACCCGTTATCGGCTAACTCCGGATGAAATTGTTGATTTTGCCCAAAAGGCAGCGGCATATGGATATAAAACGATCGTTTTGCAATCCGGTGAGGATCCTTATTATACTGTGGAACGCATGAAGGAAATTATCCGGCGTATTAAAGAATTGGGAGTTGCGGTTACGCTCAGTATTGGTGAAAAGACGATGGAAGAATACGAGGAATACCGTAAAGCCGGTGCCGATCGTTATTTATTGCGGATTGAGACTACTGACCGTGCGCTCTATCAAGATCTTGATCCGGGAATGAGCTGGGAAAATCGGGTTCAATGTTTAAAGATCCTCAAAGAGCAAGGCTGGGAAGTTGGTACCGGTTCCATGGTTGGTCTGCCGGGCCAGACTTTGGAGACAATCGCTGAGGACATTTTATTTTTCCAATCGATTGACGCCGATATGATCGGAATCGGACCTTTTATTCCGAATCCGCAGACGCCTTTGGCTGCTGAAAAGGGGGACAATTTTCCGTTAAGCCGTAAGGTATTGGCTATTATCCGGTTATTGCTGCCGGACAGCAATATTCCGGCGACAACCGCAATGGAAGCATTAAATCCGGAAGGGCGGATTTTGGCTTTAAAGAGCGGAGCGAATGTCGTAATGCCGAATGTCACGGAGGGCGAGTACCGGGGCCTCTACGTTCTATACCCGGGGAAAATTTGTATCAACGATACGCCGGGGCATTGCCGTTCATGCATTACAGGCAAAATTCAATCGATTGGGCGGTCTGTATCGTCCGGACACGGGTTTCGGCAGCGGAGCGAAAAGAAAACGATATGAAGCGGGAGTGGTAAAGTGTATAGTTTTCCTTTGCGGGAGGATGAGCGGATATTGAAGAAAAGTATGGCCAATCTGGAAACAGAGTCCGCTCATTTAACCGGTGCGTTTTATTTAACGACAAGCCGTTTGGTTTTCATCGGCTATCTGGTTGATGCTACGCAAAAATATGTTGAAGAAGCTTCGTTTGCTCAAATTCAGGAAATTCGGCCGGAGAAAACATTTTGGCTGATATCCAATGTGATACGCATTGTTAGAAATGACGGCAGCCACATTAAAATCCTGATTACGAAACGGAATGACTGGATGGATGAAATTCATAACCAGATGCAAAAACTAGGATTTGCGTTTTGACCATTTTCCGAGCAATGGTTGGTTGACATCCAGGTGTTTCCTATATATAATGATGTCATTACAAATAGATTCAATGGTGATGCAGAGGACTTGGCAATGGGTACGATTCGTTGCAGAGAGAAGGCGTCAGTAGGCTGTGAACGCTTTTACGTAATTACCGGTTGTTACCACCTCTAAACTGCAGGCTGAAGCTGAGTAAGCCGGGCCGGGACGATAGTCCCGTTACCAAAACTATGAGATGGGCTTATTGTGCCAATCAGGGTGGAACCGCGGGTGAATGCTCTCGTCCCTAGTTTAGGGATGGGAGTTTATTTTTTTAGAAATTGAGGAGGGCTAAAGGTATGGGCAAGATCAATATTACATTAAAGGATGGTTCCGTACGGGAAGTGGAGGCGAATAGCACTTTATTGCAAATTGCCGCTTCGCTTAGCCGTAGTTTGGGAAAGAGCGCTTTAGTAGCAAAAGTAGACGGTCGCGTGGCTGATTTGACATCTATATTGGCGAAAGACGCCGCCGTTGAATTTTTGACGTTTGAAGACCAAGAAGGGAAAGATGCTTTGCGGCACAGCTCTTCCCACATTTTAGCGCAGGCGGTACAACGTCTCTATGGCGATGCGAAGCTGGGGATTGGACCGGCCATTGCAAATGGCTTTTATTACGATTTTGATACGGAGCATACATTTACTCCGGAAGATTTGACAAAGATCCAGGCTGAAATGGAGAAAATAGTAAAAGAAGATTTGCCGATAGAACGCAGTGTGGTCAGTCGGGAAGAAGCAAAAAAATTGTTCCAGGGAAAAGGCGAACTTTACAAAATCGAATTAATTGATGATTTGCCTGCTGATGCTGCGATTTCGTTATACCGGCAAGGAGAGTTTGTTGATTTGTGCGCCGGACCGCATGTGCCATCCACAGGGAAAGTGAAAGCGATTCAGTTGCAAACCCTGGCCGGGGCGTATTGGCGCGGTGATGAAAAACGGAAAATGCTGCAGCGCATTTATGCGACTTCGTTTGAAAAGAAAGCGGATTTGGAAGCCTACTTACGAATGTTGGAAGAGGCTGCAAAACGTGATCACCGGAAATTGGGACGGGAATTGGATTTATTCAGTATTCAGGAAGAAGGGCCAGGCTTTCCTTTCTTCCATCCCAAAGGAATGGTTATTCGTAATGAACTGGAAACATTTTGGCGAAAAGTACATATAAAGTATGGCTATCAAGAAATCAGAACGCCAATTATTTTGCATCAAAAATTATGGCAGCAATCAGGCCACTGGGATCATTACCGGGATAATATGTATTTCACCAAGATCGATGGAGAAGGGTATGCTGTCAAACCGATGAATTGTCCGGGCGGGATATTGGTTTACCGCAACAAGCACCATAGCTATCGTGATTTACCGTTGCGGACCTGTGAATTGGGCTTGGTCCACCGGCACGAATTGTCCGGCGCATTGCATGGATTAATGCGGGTGAGAAGCTTCACTCAGGACGACGCGCATATCTTTATGCTCTCGTCACAAATACGCGGTGAAATCCAGGGCGTTATTGATTTGTTCAATGAAGTGTACAGCGTATTTGGCCTGACTTACCATGCGGAACTAAGTACAAAGCCGGAAGGTGCAATGGGATCGGACGAAGTTTGGGAAACCGCGACGAACGCATTACGGGCAGCCTTGGAAGATTGTAAGATGCCATACAAAGTAAACGAAGGTGATGGCGCTTTTTATGGCCCCAAAATTGATTTCCATTTACAGGATTCAATTGGACGGACTTGGCAGTGCGGTACGATCCAACTAGATATGCTGATGCCGGAAAACTTTGATTTGACTTATGTCGGTGAAGATGGTCAGAAACATCGTCCGGTAATGATCCATCGTGTAGTGTATGGCAGTATGGAACGGTTCATTGGAATTTTGATTGAGCACTATGCCGGAGCGTTCCCAGCTTGGCTGGCCCCTGTTCAAGCAGTGGTATTGCCAATCACTGACCGTCATGTCGAATATGCAAAAAAAGTAGCTGCTGTATTGCGTAAGAGTGATATTCGGGTTGAAGTTGATGATCGTAACGAGAAGATCGGCTATAAAATTCGTGAGGCGCAATTGCAAAAAATACCGTATACGCTGGTTGTTGGCGATAAGGAAATGGAAAATGACAGTATTGCGGTTCGGCAACGCGGAAAAGGCGATCTCGGCGCTCAGCCGGTCGAGCAGTTTGTTGCCATGCTTTCAACAGAAATTGCTACAAAAGCCAGTACTGCTTCTTGACTTTTATTAAAACAAATGCTAAACTAATTTAGTAATATTATTGAAGTAGAAGCCATCCGCTTCTCACCTTACAACGCTGCTGCAGTTCGTGAGGTTCATACAGCTTATTGATTTATGCTGTTTTCGCGGATGGTTGCGACCGTCCGTTTTTTTGTTGTCTTCTTTAATATTCGAATATATAGGAGGTGTACGGCAATTAGCAAAGAAACTCTCAAGATCAATGAAGAGATTCGTGCCAGGGAAGTCAGAGTAGTAAGCGATTCGAATGAGCAATTGGGGATTATGCAGACCCGTGATGCTTTACGAATGGCTGCGGAACAGCAATTAGACCTGGTAGAGGTAGCGCCGTTGGCCAAACCCCCGGTCTGTCGTATTATGGATTTTGGCAAATTCAAATACGAACAGCAAAAACGGGATAAGGAAGCCAAGAAAAAACAGAAGGTTGTCACCGTAAAAGAAGTAAAATTGCGTCCAAATATTGAAGATCATGATTTTGACGTAAAACTGAAGAACGCGCAGCGTTTTCTTAGTGATGGCGATAAAGTCAAGGTGACAATCATGTTTCGCGGGAGAGAACTGTCTCATACCGAACTTGGGAGACAGGTCTTGGTGAGAATGGCCAATGAATTGAAAGACATGGTTATTGTCGAGCGTGAGCCAAAGCTGGAAGGCAAAAATATGATTATGATTTTAGCAGCAAAAACACACAACTAAAAAGGGGGAGCAATCATGCCTAAAATGAAAACTCGTAGAAGCGCCGCAAAACGTTTTAAAGTTACCGGCAGTGGTGAATTTAAACGTGCTAAAGCCTTCAAAAGCCATATTCTGGAGAAAAAATCACCGGCACGTAAACGGAATTTGCGTAAAGCCACTTTGGTTAGCAAATCCGATCATGAACGCGTATCGAAAATGCTTCCGTACGCTTAAAAATCAGTATATACTTTGAAGGGGGCTAACACATGCCAAGAGTAAAAAAAGGCGTTACTGCACATAAAAGACACAAAAAAATTCTGAAGCTCGCCAAAGGTTACCGGGGAGCGAAAAGTAAACAATTTAAAAAAGCCAATGAAACGGTAATGAAAGCGCTGCATTATGCGCGTAATGACCGTCGTAAGAAAAAAGGCGATTTCCGTAAACTTTGGATTGCCCGTATTAATGCGGCTTCCCGAATTAACGGCCTATCCTATAGCCAGCTTATCAACGGTTTGAAACAAGCCGGTGTTGAAGTAAACCGCAAAATGATGGCGGATATGGCTGTTGCCGATATGGCAACTTTCGCAAAATTGGTAGACCTCGCTAAAGACCAATTAAAAAAATAAGTCGCTAAAGTACTCCTCGAAACAAATCGGGGAGTATTTTTTTGTTGTAAAAATGCCTGCGCAAGCAGAAAAAAATGAAAAAAATTTTCTGATTGCGCAGGCATTTTTGCAAAAATAGCGAAAGTTTATAATAGTTAAAAAATATGCCTTACACTACCTTAAAGGAGGAGTTCAACCTTGGCCTTAGTTAGTATGCGGGAGATACTTGAAGATGCGCGTCAACGCAAATATGCTGTTGGGGGGTTTAATGTATTCAATTTTGAAACGCTAGGGGCTGTTGGTGAAGTTGGAGAGGAGTTGAAGGCGCCAATTGTTCTTGGGGTTGCGGAACGGTTGTTTAAGTTTGTCGATGTGGAAACGTTGAGTGCAGCCATCATATGCGCTGCCAAAAAAAGTTCTGTACCGGTAGCTTTACATTTGGATCATGCACATACGTATGAAGGGGTGATGAAAGCAATTCGCTGGGGCTTTACCTCCATTATGTTTGATGGTTCTTCTTTGTCTCTCACTGACAATCTCAAACGGACGAAAGAAATTGCAAATATAGCCCATTCACTTGGTATTACTGTCGAGGGTGAACTGGGCTATATTAATTGTTATCGGCCTTCGGAAAACGGCGATGAGGGAAAGTCAATAAAATTAGACGTTGTGGCAGACTTTGTCGCTAAAACGAAAATTGATGCGCTGGCGGTTGCCGCCGGCAATAACCATGGCAGTTGTAAAGGCGATGTGCAGTTGGATTTTTCCAGCCTTGCGCAACTAAGCTCTCAAGTTAATATTCCTTTGGTTATGCATGGCGGATCGAAATTACGTAAAGAAGATTACCAAGATGCGATCCAGGCCGGTTTTGCAAAAATTAATATAGCGACGGATATGTCGTTGGTAGCTGCAGAGAAATTGAAAGCAGAACTGGTTGCCAGCCCTGCGGCAAATTATGTGCATTTGATGTCAGTCGTTAAAAAAGGGGTAAAAGACTCGGTGCGAAAATACATGCTGTATTTTGACTGTATTTCAAAAGCAATGTAAATCCAGAGAAAAAGCACTTATTCGCATCGTGCGAATAAGTGCTTTTTCATTCTCTTTTGTCGCAATTTCAGTACAGAGGCGGGAAAACTTGTAGACGAATTTTTATCCAAAGTTTATAATTGTACTACATTACCAAAACAATACAGAAATTTGAGGAATTTGAATGATCGAAGAAATTACGAGTATCACCAATCCATTAATTAAAATGGCTGCTTCTTTAAAACAAAAGAAGTATCGCAGCGAATTAGGGTTGTTTGTGATTGAAGGCATACGATTTGCTGAAGAGGCAGTTACTTCCGGTTGGGAGACGGAATATTGTTTATATACCAAAGACGCAGCCCAACATGACCGGGTAAAGCGTGTGTTGTCTGCGTTGAGAGAGAGAAACTGCCGGCAGCATCAAGTCAGTCATTCAGTCTATGAGCGCATCAGCGATACGGAACATCCACAGGGAATCCTGGTGATTATAAAAAAGAAATGGCATGATTTATCTGAACTGCTGGTTAGCGGCCAAGAACCTTTTTTTATTGTTTTGGACCGTGTTCAAGATCCGGGGAATGTAGGTACAATGATCCGGACTGCGGATGCGGCAGGTTGTTCTGGTGTGATTTTAACTGATGGCTGCGCAGATCTTTTTTCTGGTAAAGTACTGCGGTCAAGCATGGGATCTGTTTTTCATCTTCCGATTATTGATGCTGTAAAGATGGATTTCGTTCGTTCGTTTTTTGTGGAACACAACATTTCTGTCCTTGTTACCTGTTTGGATACGCCTTTATTTCATTGGGATGTCGCGATGACCGGTCCGTTGGCAATTGTTTTTGGCAATGAAGGTAGTGGAGTTTCGCAAGAATGGTTGGCTGTTGCGGATAAAAAAGCAAAAATCCCTATTTATGGAAAGGCGGAATCGTTAAATGTGGCTTCCGCCACTGCGATATTTTTATACGAGGCGGCCCGCCAAAGACGGTCTTGCTTGTAATTTGTCAGACCGTATGTTATACTGTCGTTAGCAAAGAATTGGCGATATAACGCTGAGCGGAGAGGGTGGTCTCTCTATTATGAATACCGAATTTTTATGGAGAATATTCGAAGCTACCGGTTCTATTGCTGCATATGTGTTATACAAAAAATTAATGTTACAATAATTTTGTGTTATGATGTACGATGATAGAGAAAGTAAGCAGGGATTTCTTTTTACAGGGAGGATTACCGCCAAAGATTGAAAGCGGTGCCAAAAGAGCCAGGCTGAAGTTCGCTCTTGAGTATCTGGGCTGAACGAAGCGATTCTGTGTAGGCCGGACGGTTTTCCCCGTTACAGGAAAAGCGAGTATTGAATTAGGGTGGTACCGCGGAAGCAGGACTTTCGCCCCTTGGTGGGGTGGCAAGTCTTTTTTTAATGCTCAAAATTTTTTAGGAGGTATATATGGAGAGTCAGCTGAAACAATTGCGTCAAGATGCGCTGGAAGAATTATTAAAAGCATCAAATCTTGGCCAGTTAACAGAATTAAGAGTAAAATATTTAGGAAAAAAAGGCAGTTTGACAGCGGTTTTGCGGGGGATGGGTGCTTTAAGCCCGGAGGAACGTCCTCGGATCGGACAAATTGTCAACGACATTCGCAATGAATTGGAAGACGTTTTGACCCAGCAAAGTGATCGGTTGAAACAGGCGGAGCTGGCAAAACGGCTGTCTTCTGAACAGATCGATATTACTTTACCGGGCCGGAAAATTTATCGGGGCCACAAGCATCCGTTGACGTTGACGATGGACCGCGTGAAAGAAACATTTATGCGGATGGGTTTTGCTGTGTCGGAAGGACCGGAAGTAGAAACGGATTACTATAACTTTGAAGCGCTGAATTTACCAAAAGATCATCCAGCCCGCGATATGCAGGATTCTTTCTATATTACAGAAGACATACTGCTGAGGACGCACACTTCACCAAACCAGGTCCGAACAATGGAAGCGGCTGGACCCAATAATCCGGTGCGGGTTATCGTGCCGGGAAAAGTATACCGTCGGGATTATGATGCGACCCATTCGCCGATGTTTCATCAGGTAGAAGGGTTGGTTATTGATAAAGACATCAGCTTTGCTGATCTCAAAGGAACCTTGGAATTGTTCATTCATGAAATTTTCGGCGATAGCGTCCGGGTTCGTTTCCGTCCCAGCTTTTTCCCATTTACTGAACCAAGTGCGGAAGTGGATATTTCTTGCGTTATGTGTGGTGGAAAAGGCTGTAGGGTTTGTTCCGGAACAGGCTGGCTGGAAATTCTCGGTTCGGGAATGGTTCATCCTCGTGTGTTGGAGATGAGTGGCTACGATCCGTCGTTGGTTAGCGGCTTTGCGTTTGGGATGGGAATTGAACGGATTGCCATGTTGGTATATGGCATTGACGACTTGCGTCTGTTTTATGACAGCGATTTGCGGTTTTTACGGCAATTTTAGGAAGAATTACTAAATAAGCAGTGTTGGGCTTGAAAGGAGATCAAGATGCGTGCATCGATAAAATGGTTAAAAGATTATGTGCAATTCGACGAAACGCCGGAAGAAATTGCTGATAAATTAACGATGGC
>Ga0316604_10001080_pt1 | contig 26270 bp, 26 predicted proteins | sample OWC_soil_day20_C_FD_207650 | JGI IMG/M metagenome (GOLD analysis project Ga0316604, IMG submission 207650) | Wetland soil microbial communities from Old Woman Creek delta, Ohio, United States - OWC_soil_day20_CT | ecosystem: Environmental > Terrestrial > Soil > Wetlands | place: USA: Ohio...
AACGTTGTTGGCGCACAGATCGTTGGCCACGGTCGCCGGCGCGATGACCGGACCGGTGCAGGTTCCCGTCGCGTCGGGGCTGGTCGCCGCGGCGCTGCGCAGATCCTTGCCGTAGTAGTAGGCGGCGACGTCGGCCAGGGTGTTGGACGTTCCCTCGGTCGACAGCGTCTGGCACTCGGTCGCGGTGACCGCGGTGTAATTCGGCGACGCCGATTGCTCGAGCGCGCTGCACGCCGAAACGGTCGTCCACGGTGACCAGCCGGTGTAACGGCACTGCGTCGTATGACCGCTGGCGTCCGGAACGGTCGTCGCCGTGCACGTCCCGCCCGAAGAGACGTTGGCCCAGGTCGTCGTGTCGGAGACGACACAGTTGCGCGCCAGGCCGTTGCTCGCCAGATTGCCGTCGTACGGACTGCTCGTATCCTGGGTGATCGCGGTGCACGCCTCGGTGGCCAGTGCCAATGCCGTCCAGCCCGTCCACTGACATTGCCTGGCGGTGCCGACCGACCACGTTCCGGAGGTATCCTGATTGGCCGTCGTACACGACGCCGTATCGCCCCAGCCGGTCCAGGCGGTATAGCGGCATTCCGTGCGCGTACTGCCACCCGAGTAAGGCGTGCATGACGAAACGGCGGTCCAGTCCTGGAACCAAGTTGATCCCGAATTGTTCGAACGCCGTTGCTCGAGCGTGCTCGTTCGCTGCTGCAATTGGCTGGTCTGCGTCTTGAGCGTACTCGTCTGGCTCTGCAGGCTGCTGGTCCGCGACTGCAGGGTGCCACTGCCACCGTCGTTATACGGCGGCGGCAAACCGCCATCCTGATTGTCCATCGCGGTGCTGCCGTTGAGCTTGTAACCCGAAGACCCGTTCCAGTAGCCGTCGGTCGACAGGATGGTGTAGTTCTGCTGGCAGGAAAACTGCAGCGGATCGGTGACCGTGCTGCCGTTGAGCGTCGTCCCGTTGAGATTGCCGGCATAGAGTCGGCCTGCTTTCGACAGCGCTTCGCGCAGCGGCGTCGAATTGCTCGGATTGGCGGCAAACAGCTTGGCAAACCAGTCGCTCTTCTGCGTCGTCTTGAATTCGTCGAGGTTGAGGAAGTCGTTCGAGGTGTTGTTGTTGATGCTCAGATAACCGACGCGAAAGCGCGACACGCTATTGGCCATGTCGGCGGCCGAGTCGATCGTCGCAAAGGCATTGCTGGTCGCGCTTTTCATCATTTGCATGCGCGTGTGGTAATAGGCCCACCAGTTGGCGTAGTTGGTCATTTCCTCGGCGTAGGTGCACGTCGTTCCGGCGCAGTCGGTGCGCGTTTCGGCCTTGGTGCTCGATCCCGGATACGCATAGCTGGTCACCCCCGAGGTGATCGTCGCGCGCAGGTTCTCGCCCGGAACGCTGCCGGCGGCGAAACTGGTCGCCGTCAGCGTCATATCTCCGGACTTGGTGATCACCGGCGAAAAAGTGATCGCTCCCGGCGCCCTGATGGTCACCGTGCTGCCCGAGCTGCTGGCCGAATAACCGACCGTCGTGCAGTTGCCGCTGATCCGGTTGCTGCAGCTGTTGATGCCGCTCACGATATTGGCCGCGACGACACTCGACGTGCTCGACGCCGTGGTGGTGGCGTTGAGCAACTCCAGGTCATTGACCTTGACCGAGCTGACGCTGGTGCTCGACCAACCGCTGACCCTGACGGTCGCCGTTCGCGGCGAAGGGATGCGCGGATATCTGTAGGTCGCCGAGTCGTACGTCGCGCGGCAGTTGGTCAACGCGCTGTCGGAACACCAGCGCAGGTTGGCCGCAAAAGGGTAGTCGACCGATTTCTCGGTGGCTGCGACGCAGGTTCGCAGGCTGGCCGAGCTGCAGTATTCGCCGGGAACGACGACGTAGGCGTAGGCCGCATCGGTCAGCGTGTCGGCGCTCGTCGACTGGACCTTGTAGCCATCGCGCAAAACGGCATTCCAGTTGGGTTTGGCCGCAGCGTCGGCGCCGGTCGCGGTGCTCGTTCCGGTCATGCTCGGATAGCTGGTGGTGTTGAGCGTGCCGTCGGCGTTGAAGTGGACCGGCAGCTTGTAGGTGATCGCCGGGTTGTACGCGACGCCGTTGAAAGCGCTGTTCTTGTAGCGATAGGCGGTGCTGCTGTAGCTGCCGATCTGGTCCGGCATGTAATCCCAGTCCATGCTGCCCGAATCGTCGAGAACGAAGAGCACGTTGGGCTTGACGTCGGTCGACGACGGCGCCGAATAGGTATTGAGCGGGTCGGTCGAAATATCGGTCAGTGCCGCCTGCGCGCTGAGCGCGAACGCCGATGCCAGCAGCGTGGCGCCGAGCTTCTTAAGCAATCGGTGAGTGGTCATTGCAACTCCTTTGCCGCAGTCCCGCAGGGGCTGCGTTTGATTGGCTTTTGCTGCGCCGCCGGGCTATTTGGAAATGACCGCCTGGACATAGCTCACGGTGTTCCTTGGCCCCTGGACGCGGGCCGTAATGCGGTAATACACCTGCGAGATCGCAGTGATCTGTTTCTCGCCGGCCTCTTCGGCATTGCCGCGCGCGACGCCGACAATCGGCGACTCGGCACAAACGGCCCCGCCGGTCGCCGCACCGGCGTTAGTGCACAAACGGTCGATCACATAGGCGACGGTCGTTCCGGTGGCGGCGTCGGTCGCCAGCTGGACCGCCCGGCCGTTCCACAGGCGCGTCCAGTAGGCATCCCAGGTCTCGTTAGCGGGCTTGCTCGGCGCCGCGGTCAGGCCATTGGCGGCATAGCCGCTGGCCGCGCTGTCGCTGAGCGTCAAGCCAGGATTGTTTTCGATCCAGGCGATCGCCGTTTCAACCCCGCGGTCACCCGAGTGCGTTGCGGCCTGCTGGAAAGACAGATTGCCGGCGATGATGTTGGCCGTATCGACCGATCGCACCAGCGCCAGCGCGGCCAGTGTCATGGCGATCAACATGATCAGCGCGACGATCAGCACGACGCCGGACTGCCGGCGCCGCAGCTGAGCATGAGCACAAGAACTTGGCTTCAGCATCCTTCCTGCACTCCCATCCAGGTCACGTTGCGTAGCGGAACGACCGTCTGAAAAACCTTGTAGCGGAAGCCCCCCCAGTCGGCATTGGCCGAAAGGTCGATCGGCGCGCCATCGCTGCCATCCCAAACCGGCGCTGCCGTGGTCACCGTATCTTTTTCGAGCAGCGCGCTGCGCGCCACCAGCGCCAGGCGGATGGCGCCGGTTCGCGCCCATTTGCAGGCCACGCTCGCGCCGATGGGCAGATCCTGGCCCTGGGTCTGGTCGTAAGTGTCGACTTGATAGGCCGGAATACTGCCGGTCACCGGATCGGGAACACCGGGCGTCGATCCGGCGGGCAGCGGATTGGACGTCGTCACGTTGTCGTGGCCATACTGGGCGCGCAGACTGACGATGTTGTTGGCGACGGTCGCGTAATTCGCCGCGTCGCTGCAATCCTGCGCAATATAGTCGCACATCGTCAGATTGCCCGAACGGACCGCGTAGGCGAGCACCTTGGGGTTGGGTCCGAGGTCGTAGAAAGTGCCTGACACCGCACGGCTGGTCGCGCCGGTACTGATCGGCGCCGCCGTGCATGGACTGTCGATCACCACGTAGTGGTTGGCGGGCGTCGGATTGACCGTGTTCGCGGCATAGGCGACGCCTTGCGGCTGGTTTTCGGAATTGCCGTAGATCACCAGCAGCGTATCGGTATTGGCGTCGATCCCGGTGCGCGGGATGATTGCCGTGGCCGGATTGATGGTCACCGGCGCCAGTGGAATGCTGACGCCAGAGACAGTCACCGGACAACCCAGGATGTCGAGCGCGGAGACGCCGTAGCCCGCCTGCCGAATGTCGCGCTGCACGGCGTAGAGCGCCATCACGCCTTCGCTCATGGCATCGCTGCCGCCGGTGGTGGTGCGCTTGCGCTCTTCGAACAGCGAGAACGACTGCAGCATGACGATGATGGCAAACATGCCGATCACCATGCCGACCATGATTTCGACCAGGCTGAAACCGGCTTCGTCTTTTCGCTGCGTTGGCCAAGAGCGTCGCATTTTAGCCTCCGATCTGGGCGACAGCCGTGTAGTTGTGCGGCGTCGCCTCGCCGGGCAATTGCCAGAACACGGTCACGGTCACCAGGCTGGTCGACGGGGTTGGCGGAACCGTGGCCGTCGCCGGCGCCACCGCGGCGACCGAGATCGTCGGCAGATTGGCCGCTGCGCCGGGCAGCGTTTCAAGAACGCTCCCGCGGGTCGGCTCAGCTTTCGTTCCGGCATCGGCGGCGCCGGTTCCGACCCAGCCCCAGGCTTGGTAAGCACCGCCATCGGGGCTGGCGAAGTTGGCTTGCAACGTCGCCGGGGCGCGGTCGCTGACCCACATCCGGCCGATCACTTCATTGGCCAGCAGGCTCGCCTCGCTGCGGTACTTGGCGTCGGTCGACGCCTTGATGCTAGCCGCCTGCAAGCCGACGATGCCGAGGATGCCCAAGGAAAAAACGAGGATGGCGATCATCGCCTCGAGAATCATTGAGCCGGCTTGCCGGCGCGGGCAAAATTGGGTCATGGTCGTCAGCAACCGCGAGGATCGGTGCCGGGAAGCGCGGTGTCGCACATGCGCACCTGCCCGCCCGTCGACACGGTGACATTGAGGCAGCGCATCGGCCCGGCCGTGGTCGTCGTGGCGCAGGCGCCGCCCGCCGTATTGGTCAGCGCGATGACGATGTTTGCCGCCGGGAGGGGAACGACCCGCCCCATCCCGTTGAAAGTGACGGTCGACACGCCGCCGGCGTCGACCTCGACGTTGCTCGATCCTTCGGCCGCCGAACGCATCTGGATAATGCGTGGCGCCGCAACCTCCGACGTAGCGGCGTCGCAGGCGCCGGTCGGGTCGTCGAGGCTCACCACCCAGTTGGAACCCGTGGCGGACAACGCACAGGCAGCGGTCGCGCTGTCGGTCAAGTGGAAGCTGACCAGCGCATTGCGCGAAACGGCTTGCGCCCGCGCCAGTTGCAGGCCGTTCTGGATCGATTCGGCGGTGGTGCGGATCTTGCTACTCTGGATCCAGCTGCTGAAACTCGGCAGTCCACTGGCCATCAGCACCGCCAGGATGGTCACCGCGACCGCAAGTTCGATCAGGCTCACACCACTTTGCGCCGAGCGGGATTTCAACACGCCCCCCCTTTCTTGGTGATCCAGCACGCGGTACTTGTTGCCGCCCAACCGCTGGCGGTGATCGTGCTGGTTTTCGTCGCCGCCTGGTCGATGGTGTAGGCAAAGCCTGCCATCGTGCCTTTTCCCGCGGCCTGGAGCGTGAATGTCGTAGCGCTCAAGTTTGCTGCTGGGCAGGAAAAATCGAAATACTGACTGCTGGTCGAGTCGGCAACGCACGCCGGTGCCGCGACGTAAGTACGGTTGTCCTGGAAGAACTGTTCAAGTTGAACGCGCTTGGTGGCGAGAATCGACGTGGCGTCGGGGATCTTGCCGCGGATCACATAATCCGAGTAGTTGGGCAAGGCGATCGCCGCAATGATGCCGATGATGGCGACGACGACCATCACTTCGATCAAGGTGAAGCCCTTGTGCCGTATGCTCGACGTCGATGGTTGACGACGCGCCGGGCGCCCACCGGCGAAGCCTGAAGCGATATTGGAAAGAAGACCCACCGGTATAACCTCCGCGCTAGATTTTGGCGACGCTGCGCCGCAGAGGAATACTAGCGATATTACTTTCGTAATAAAACAACAAAGCGCGATCCGGCGCCGGCCGGCCGACTAGTGGTGCATTTACCGACCTGAAAGGTCGCTCTCGACCCAAAGCGCCCGCGCTCGGGTAAAGTAGAGCCTTTGGCCGGCAAGCGTTTGCCGGCCAGTTTTCTACCCTACCGAGAACTCAGACTCAAGCCATGGCTCAATACGTATTCACGATGAACCGCGTCGGCAAGATCGTCCCGCCCAAGCGCCAGATCATCAAGGACATCTCGCTTTCCTTTTTCCCGGGCGCCAAGATCGGCCTGCTCGGACTCAACGGCTCGGGCAAATCGACCGTGCTGCGAATCATGGCCGGAATCGACAAGGAAATCATCGGCGAAGCGACACCGATGCCCGGACTCAAGATCGGCTACCTGCCGCAGGAGCCGCAGCTCGACCCCGAATTGAGCGTGCGCCAGGAAGTCGAGTCGGGAATGGGCGAAGTGATGCAGGCGCAGCAAAAACTCGAAGCGGTCTACGCCGCCTACGCTGACGAGGATGCCGACTTCGACAAGCTCGCCGAGGAACAGGCTCGGTTAGAGGCGATCATCGCCGCCGCCGGTTCGGATCTCGCGAGCCAGCTCGAACTGGCCGCCGACGCACTGCGCCTGCCGCCGTGGGACGCGGTGATCAAGAACCTGTCGGGCGGCGAGAAACGCCGCGTCGCGCTGTGCAAGCTGTTGCTCTCCAAACCCGACATGCTGCTGCTCGACGAACCGACCAACCACCTCGACGCCGAGTCGGTCGAATGGCTCGAACAGTTCCTGGTGCGCTTCCCCGGCACCGTCGTCGCCGTCACCCACGATCGCTACTTCCTCGACAACGCCGCCGAATGGATCCTCGAACTCGACCGCGGCGAAGGCATTCCGTGGAAGGGCAATTACTCGAGCTGGCTTGAGCAGAAGGAAGCGCGGCTCGAAACCGAATCGAAACAGGAGTCCGGCCGCATCAAGACGATGAAGCAGGAACTCGAATGGGTGCGGCAGAACCCCAAGGCGCGGCAGGCCAAGAGCAAGGCGCGCCTGGCGCGCTTCGAGGAACTGTCGAGCGTCGAGTACCAGACGCGCAACGAGACGCAGGAAATCTTCATCCCGGTCGGCGAGCGCCTGGGCAGCAAGGTCATCGATTTTTCGAATGTCAGCAAGGCCTTCGGCGATCGGTTGCTGATCGACAATCTGTCGTTTTCCGTTCCACCCGGCGCCATCGTCGGAATCATCGGCCCGAACGGCGCCGGCAAGTCGACGCTGTTCCGCATGTTGATGGGAATCGAAAAACCCGACTCGGGCGAAGTCGACATCGGCACGACGGTCAAGCTCGCCTACGTCGACCAGAGCCGCGACTGCCTCGACGGCGACAAGACGGTGTTCGAGGAAATTTCGGGCGGCTCTGACATTCTGACCGTCGGCAAGTACGAAACGCCGTCGCGTGCCTATATCGGCCGCTTCAACTTCAAGGGTTCGGACCAGCAGAAACGCGTCAATCAGCTCTCGGGCGGCGAGCGCGGCCGGCTGCACATGGCCAAGACGCTGATCTCGGGCGGCAACGTGCTGCTGCTCGACGAACCGTCGAACGACCTCGACGTCGAAACGCTGCGTGCGCTCGAAGACGCGCTGCTCGAATTCGGCGGCAGCGTGCTGGTGATCTCGCACGACCGCTGGTTCCTCGATCGCATCTGCACGCACATCCTAGCCTGCGAAGGCGATTCGCAGTGGAGCTTCTTCGCCGGCAACTACCACGAGTACGAGCAAGACAAGATCCGCCGGCTCGGCGAGGAAGGCGCCAAGCCCAAGCGAATCCGCTACAAGCCAATCACGCGCTGAGCGTTCGCCCATGGAAAAGGCCTGCAGAGAAAACTCTGCAGGCCTTTTATTTTCCCCGAAAACCCGCGCACGCCGGAAATCGGTGGATTCATTGCAGCGTGCCATGCGGCACGCCCGGTTGATCAGTGCTCGGCGCGCAGGCTCGCGGCGAAGGCGACTTCCGTGCTTTCCGGGAACTCGAACTGGGTAAAGGCGCGGTGGATCTGCGCTTCATCGACGCCGGCGCTGTGATCCTGGAATCGGATTCCCAGCGGGCGACCGTTCGTCGCCAGGGTGGCGAAAGCAAAGCGCCAGCGCTGAGCTTCGGCGAGGCGTTCGCGCAACTCAAGTTCGTTACTGATGGCAACCCCTGCTTGTTTCAGTGAATCGAGAAACTCGTCAAAGGATTCGGTACTAAGACTGCCCATGTTCAGCTCCGTTTGTTTCGGTGAATAGTCACCATGTGCTTAATAACGCGCCTTTCGCAAAGCGGTTGACACAAATTTACAAAACCCGGTTTGGCTGCCGTTCAGATTCGGATGATGCTTTTGCATCAATGGTTTACAATGGCGACCCGGCCCAAAAGACACCCCAATGACCCGAAAAAACACCGCGCTTGAACTGCTGGCCCCGGCCAAAAATGCTGATTTCGGCATCGAAGCGATCATCCACGGCGCCGACGCGGTCTATATCGGCGGTCCGGCGTTTGGCGCGCGCTCGAACGCCGGCAATCCGGTCGCCGACATCGAGCGGCTGGCCGAATACGCGCATCGCTACAACGCTCGCGTACTGGTCGCGCTCAACACCATCCTCGACAACCGCGAGATCGAAAGCGCCAGGCAGCTCGTCAGACAGGTCTACGAAGCCGGCGCCGACGCGCTGATCGTCCAGGACATGGGGCTGCTCGAACTCGACCTGCCGCCGATCGCCTTGCACGCCAGCACCCAGGCCGACATCCGCACGCCGGCCAAGGCGCGCTTTCTCGAAGACGTCGGTTTTTCGCAACTGGTGCTGGCGCGCGAGCTGTCGCTGGAGAAAATCAGAGGCATCGCGGAGCAAACTTCCGCAACGCTCGAATTTTTCGTACATGGCGCGCTCTGCGTGAGTTACAGCGGGCAGTGCAACATCAGCACCGCACACACCGGGCGCAGCGCCAACCGCGGCGATTGTTCGCAGGCCTGCCGCCTACCCTACGCGCTGACCGACCAGGACGGCCAGATCATCGCCGCCGACCAGCATCTGCTGTCGCTCAAGGACAACGACCAGAGCGCCAACCTGCGCGAATTGATAGCCGCCGGAATCAGCTCGTTCAAGATCGAAGGCCGGCTCAAGGACCTCTCCTACGTCAAGAACATCACCGCGCACTACCGCCAGCTGCTCGACGCGATCATCGACGAGTCAGCAAAAAATCGGCCAGCAGATTTGCCAAGCTTGCGCCGCAGTTCGTCCGGCCGCAACAGCTTTCTCTTTACGCCGCAGCCGAAAAAGACCTTCAACCGCGGCTCGACCGACTACTTCGTCAATGACCGCCAACAAGACATGACCGCCTTCGGCTCGCCCAAGTTCGTCGGCGAGCCGATCGGAGAAGTCACCCGGCTTGGCCGCGACAGTTTTGATGCGAGCTGCAACTCGCCGCTAAACAACGGCGATGGCATCACTTTCTACAGCGCAGCGGGCGAACTCGTCGGCATGCGAATCAACCGCGCCGAGGCACTGGCCAGCAAGTGCAATACCGCCTACCGCTTGTTCCCGTCGCTCACCGACGGCCGGCTGCCCGAGGGGTTGCGCGTCGGGACGGCGATCCTGCGCAATCGCGACCAGGCGTTCGAGCGCCAACTCGAAAAAAAATCGGCCGAACGGATCATCCCGGTGTGCCTGCTTTTCTCTGAAACGGCCGACGGCTTCGCGCTACGCATCACCGACGACGAAGGCGTGAGCGCGTCAGCCGAACTCCCGCACGCCAAGGTCCCGGCACAAAATGCCGAGCAGGCCGAAAAAACGCTACGCGAGAACCTGGCAAAGCTCGGCGCGACGATCTACCAGGCTGAATCGGTCGAACTGGCAACGAACGATGCCTGGTTCATCCCGGCGTCGGCGGTCAATTCGCTGCGCCGCGCCGCCGCCGAAGCGCTCGACGCGGCCAGGCAATCCGCCTATCGGCGTCCGCCGCGCCGCGCTGCGCTCGAACCGCCATCGCCCTACCCCGACGACGCGCTGAGCTATCTGGGCAACGTCTTCAACGACAAGGCGCGCACTTTCTACGAAAAGCACGGCGTCCACGCCATCGCGCCAGCGTACGAGTGCGGCCAGGAAAAAGGCGAGGTGTCGCTGATGATCACCAAGCACTGCCTGCGTTACAGCTTCAATATGTGCCCCAAGCAGGTCAAGGGAATCCGCCCCGACCCGATGATCCTGGTGAACGGCAGCGAGAAGCTGACGCTGCGCTTTGACTGCAAGCCGTGCGAAATGCACGTCGTCGGCAAGCTCAGGAAGCGCACGATCCCGCTCGCCATCCGCTGATCAGTAGTGCGGCGGGATCTCGTCGCGCAGATTACGCGGCTCGGCGTTTTCAGCTGACTCGGCGTTGGCCCGCATCTGCCCATAGAGATGGCGCAACTGCGCCTGCAGCAGGTCGAGTTGTTGCTGCTGCCGATAGATCGTTTGATTGAGTTCATCGAGCAGATCTTCGTTGAGGCTCAACTTGATTTCGAGTTCGGTGATGCGGTCGTTCATGGTTCAATCCTTAAAGCGCCGTCGGCCGCTGGCGTGAGCACGAAGCGACCGACTATAATCCGGCAGACATACAAAAAAAGGATAACGCAATGTCGCTCGTCGCCTGCCGCGCCTGCGGCCATCAGGTCGATACCTCGGCGCTTGCCTGCCCGAAATGCGGCGCCACCGACCCGGCGAAAAAAATCAGCCGGCAGCGGCGCGACGCGCGCAATTCAATCATTCTGGCCGTCGTTTGGATCACCCTGCTCGGTTTTGCCGGCGTGTACGTCTGGAACACGCTGATTCCGACAGTCAAGCAGTACCTCGTCAAACCGCAAGGCGAGGCGGCCGGCCGGCCCTGAACCGGCTACTCATCGTCGTCGTCCGCAACTGACGGCTTGGCTGGTGCCGAGCCCGCGGCGAGCATCGCGCGGCGCGTTGCGGGCGTCTCCAGGCTGATTCGGCCGAGCTTGCCGTCGCGGTAATCCTGCAACAGCACCGCCGAGGCTTTTTCGAAATCGGGCTCGCCGCCGCGCATGCGCAACGCGCGCCGCTTGGCGACGCCTTCGACGACCGCCACCGCATCGATCCCGTCAACGGCAAAGCCGTAACGTGCGGCGAGCAGCGCCGGGTAACGCGCCAGCAGCAGGCCGGCGAGAAACACCGCAACTTCCTCGTCGATGATCGCGTTGCGACCGACGGCGTGGCTCGCGGCGAGCATCAGGCCGTCGCTCGGGTGCTCGATTTTGGGCCACATCAATCCCGGCGTATCGATGATCGACTGGCGCACGCTGATCTGGTGGATCTGCTGCGATTTGGTCACCGCCGGCTCGTCGCCGACCTTGGCAATCTTGCGCTTGACCAGCGCGTTCATCAGTGTCGATTTGCCGACGTTGGGAATGCCCATGATCATCATCCGCAGCTGCTTGATGTTGTCGTTGCGGTGCGGCGCCAGGCGCTGACAGAAGGCGGGAATTCGCGCCACATCGCCGTGGTTCTTCGACGACAGCGCGATCGCCTTGACGCCGTCCTGGGCGTTGTAATAGTCGATCCAGGCTTTGGTCGCTTCCGGGTCGGCGAGGTCGGCCTTGTTGAGCACCTTCAGACACGGGCGCTGACGAAAGAGGCGCAACTCGCGAACCATCGGGTTGGTGCTCGCCTCGGGCAGACGAGCGTCGAGCACCTCGATGACCACATCGACCGATGCCATCGTTTCGGCCGCTTTTTTCTTCGCCGAGGTCATGTGACCGGGATACCACTGAATCGCCATGAAGAATCTTAATCCTTGAAAAGTCGGGCATTATCCCATTTGTTCGAGCATGCGTCTAAAATGCTCGCTTTGCCTGAAAAAGACCCCGTGCCGCTCATCCCCGAAATCAAGCCCGAACAGTCGATCGAGTTGCTCAAGGAACTGCACATCCTGACGCGCGACGGCAAGCTCAACCAGGACAGCCGGCGCAAGCTCAAGCAGGTCTATCACCTCTACCACTTCATCGAGCCGCTGCTCGCCGAGCTTGGCGAGTTGCCGGACGCTGCGCTGACGCTCGCCGACCACGGCGCCGGCAAATCTTATCTGGGCTTCATCCTCTACGATCTGTTCTTCAAGTCGCGCGCGACAGGCCATATCTACGGCATAGAGACGCGTCCGGAACTCGTCGACAAGTCGCGCGAGCTCGCGCAGCGCCTGCAATTTGCACGGATGAGCTTTCTCAATCTGTCGGTCGACGACTCGATCGACTCACCCGAGCTGCCGGCGACGATAGACATCGTCACCGCACTGCACGCCTGCGATACGGCGACCGACGACGCGATCCGCTTCGCGCTGCGCAAGAAAGCAAAATTCATCGTGCTGGTTCCCTGCTGCCAGGCAGAAGTCGCCGCAGCACTGCGCCAGAACAAGGCGCAATCTTTATCGAAAACACCGCTCGCCGAACTCTGGCGCCACCCGATCCATACCCGCGAGTTCGGCAGCCAGCTGACCAACGCGCTGCGCTGCCTGCAGCTCGAAGCGCACGGCTACCAAGTGACGGTCACCGAACTCGTCGGCTGGGAACACTCGATGAAAAACGAACTGATCATCGCGCGCCATACCGGTCAAGCACGAATGAACGCGCAGGTGCGGCTGCAGGCGATCCTGCACGAACTCAACCTCGATCAATTGCGCGAGCGCTTCATTCTCGGCGAGCAAAACGGCGAAAGCCCGATCGGCTGAACATTGCCAGCGAAGGAAATGACGTGGAAAACGGGATCACGCGAATCGTCGCCGCGCTCTGCGCTGCCGGCGCCGTCGGCTTGTTGTGGATGTTTGGCGTATTCGTCGCGCTGCCCTGGCAGCAGGGGCGAATGCTGGCGCTCAATGGTGCCGAACTGCAGGTCATCATCGTCCCGCTAACGATCGGCGTCGCCGCCGCGTGGGGCGCGCTGCATATTTTCGCGATCGCCGATCGCCAGGGCCGGCCCGGGCTCTACCGAGCGATACGCGCCCTACTGTTCATCGCCGCGATCGCTGCGGTGCTCGGCGGCATTGCCTGGACGCTGGCGCGAATTAACTAACAACTAACTGAACTGTTGCGGCCTCAGGCGGTGGTATTGACCCGCGAACCCACCGTTTGCCCGTTGAGATTGACGCTCGGCCGGTTTTTTTCAGCATCGGCCTGGGCTTGCGCCTGACGCTCGCTAGACGATGAACTCTCCTTCGTCTCCTCGCTTCCCTGAACGGCTTGCGATGTCTGTGATGACTGCGCCTGGGGCGACTGTTGCGCCTGCTGATCCTGCTCCGTGCGGCTACGCGTCGGCGATTGAAGACTAGAGATCAAAGCGGCGTTGCTGCTTGAAGAAACCGAACTAACGTCCATGACTGACTCCTCTATCCCGGGCTTAAGCAAGCCCGACTCGGCAATGGTAGACCATTGCGGCGGTTTTTGCCCGAATCGCCGCAAAAATATCGCCGCGTGTCAATTCTGGTATTCAGGTACGAGCGACTACCGTGAAAGATAGGCGCTGATTTTCCTGCGCAAGGCCGCAGCCTGCAGTGCCGGATCGTCCTGCCCGCAGATCGCCGACACCACGGCAACGCCGCTGGCTCCGGCCAGCAGGGGCTGCAGGCAGTTGTCCAGGAACAGACCGCCGATGGCAACCACCGGCAGCGATGTCGCCGCGACCAGTTCAGCAAAGGTCGGCAAGCCGGTCGCCGGCGCGGCGTCGCTCTTGGTCGCGGTCGGATAGAGCGGACCGATGCCCAGGTAATCGACGAGTCCAGGCGGCACGGCGGCAAGTTCTTCGTCATTCGAAACCGACAATCCCAGCCATTTGTCCGGACCGATCAGGCGCCGCGCCTCTTGTGGTGGCAAATCGTCCTGACCGACATGAACGCCGTCGGCGTCGACGGCCAACGCGATATCGACCTGGTCGTTGATGATCAACGGCACGCCGAGCGGGTCGAGAATCCGCTTGAGCTCGATCGCAGTTTCCAGCCACTGGCGTTTCTTCCAATGCGGCGCGCGCAACTGGACGACACTCGCGCCGTTCTGCGCCGCCAACCGCGCGGTCTCGACCATCTTGACGGCGCCACCGCACAGCTCCGGGTCGAGCACCAGATAGAGCGACAGGTCGAGCGCTCTCATGACGTTTGCTCAAGCAATTGCTCGGGACTCAAGAGGTAGAGTGCATCGAGAAAATCGGCCTTGAACGATCCCGGCCCGCGGCTGCTCGCTGCCGCGCGCGCGCCGCACAGTCCGGCCATGGCGCAAGCCGCCGCCACCGCATTGAGGCGGTTGTCGGCCTGCGCGGTAAAGGCGGCGACCAGCGCAGACAGCGCGCAGCCGGTGCCGACCACGCGCGTCATCAGCGGATTGCCCCAGGGCGTCGCCCAGGTCGAACTGCCATCGGTGATGAAATCCGTTTCGCCAGTCACCGCGACCACCGCGCCGGTACTGCGCGCGAGCTGCTCGGCAGCGGCCAGCGCCGAATCCGACCCGGTCGTGCTGTCGACCCCGCGACCGACACCAGAAAACCCCGCCAGCGCAAGGATTTCCGACCCATTGCCGCGAATCGCCGCCGGCTTGCCAGCGAGAAATTCGCGGCAGGCATCGGTGCGATAGTCGAGCACGCCGACCGCCACCGGATCGAGCGTCCACGGCACGCCAGCCTGATTGGCGGCAGCCACCGCCAGGCGCATCGAGGCCAGCCGCGCGGGATAGAGCGTGCCGACGTTGACCAACAGCGCGCCGGAAATCGCCGCAAACGCCGCGACCTCTTCTTCGGCGACGATCATCGCCGGCGACGCCCCGGCTGCCAGCAAGACATTCGCCGTGATTTCCTGCACCACCTCGTTGGTCAGAATATGGACCAACGGATTGCCGGAACGCAGACGAGCAAATTCGTCGGCAACAAGGTTAAGCGGCAGCGTCTTGACCATGGCGCCTCTCTCAAAAAATAAACAGGCGCCAAGTATAACGCCCGGCTTCAGGGCTTGCCGAAGACGACCTCGGGTTCGATGCGGACCGACTCGCCCTCGCCAGTGATCAGCATCTCGCCGTCCTGGATCAGGCATTGCAGACGCATCACGCGGTTGGCCAACGCTGCCAGCGCCTGCGTATCTTCCGGCGCGAGTCTGAAAACCGTGAGATTGCCGATCTTTTCGAGCGTCGAGCGGTTCTGCTCCCACCACATTTGCGCGACGCGGCCGCCGTAGGTGAACAACACGACGCGCGCGACGGGAATCGACCCCACGGCTCTAGCTTGGGAAGCTAGGGTATTACCATTATTCGACGCCGGCGAAGGTCGCCCTGCTCGGTGCAATGGCGCGCCGATTCAACAACTGCGCACGCTTTCCCCGGTTCGGCCGACGGCCCTTTGAACCCACCTGGCATTTCATGGCGTCGCCGCCGCCGCTGCGTGCCCCGGGATCGCTATGGTTCCGGCCCGGACCCGGGGCCGAGATGCGAAAGAAATAGTTTCGCGGCCAAAACTTTGTCATTGAAAGCTTGTCCATTGCGAACCGTCAGCCGCCCTTGCCTTATCGCTGGCGTCAACGAGGCTGAATCAACTCGACCCAACGGAGGAGATCATGTCAGACAATGCTGAAACCCAACTGAAACCGTCCCGTCGCAACTTTCTCGCCGCCGCCGCGACCGGCACGGCAGGCGTCGTTGCCGCGGGATTCCCGATGATTGCCGTGGCGCAGTCACCGATCACCATGCGCTGGCAATCGACCTGGCCAGCCAAGGATATCTTCCACGAATTCGCCCAGGATTTTGCCGCCAAGGTCAACGCCATGTCAGGCGGCCGACTGAAAATCGAAGTGCTGCCGGCCGGCGCCGTGGTGAAAGCTTTTGACTTGCTCGACGCCGTTTCCAAGGGAACACTCGACGGCGGGCACGGTGTCGTCGCCTACTGGTATGGCAAGAATTCCGCCGTCGCGCTGTGGGGATCCGGTCCGGGCTTCGGAATGGACCCGAACATGGTTCTCGCTTGGCATTACTATGGCGGCGGCAAGGAATTGCTCGCCGACATCTACAAGAACCTCAATCTGGATGTCGTCTCTTTCCTCTACGCGCCGATGCCGACGCAACCTTTCGGCTGGTTCAAGAAGCCGGTGACCAAGGCCGCCGACCTCAAGGGAGTGAAGTTCCGCACCGTCGGTCTGGCGGTCGATATGTACAAGGAAATGGGCGCCGCAGTGAACCCCCTGCCCGGCGCCGAGATCGTTCCGGCGCTCGACCGCGGGCTGATCGATGCCGCCGAATTCAATAACGCCTCAAGCGATCGCGTCCTCGGCTTCCCGGATGTCGCCAAGCACTGCATGCTGCAAAGCTTCCACCAGTGCACCGAACAGTTCGAGATCCTGTTCAACAAGAAACGTTACGACTCGCTTCCCAGCGAACTGAAATCGATCATCGACTACGCCGTTCAGGCGTCGTCAGCCGACATGAGCTGGAAGGCCATAGACCGCTACTCGACCGATTATTTCGAAATGCAGGAAAAACAGGGCGTCAAGTTCTGGAAAACGCCGGACAGCATCCTGCGCGGCCAGCTCGACGCCTGGGACAAGATCCTCGCCGCCAAGAGCGCGGAGAACCCGTCGTTCAAGGCCGTCACCGAATCGATGCGGACCTTTGCCCAGCGCACCGCACGCTGGCAGAACGATACGACGGTCGATTACAAAATAGCCTACAACCATTTCTTCGGCAAGAAGGCTCCAGCCAAGACGTGATGTGCAGCACGGCTCGGCCAGCGAATGCTGGCCGAGTCGCTTCTCTACTAGCCAACGGGGGAATTCAGGATGCAGAAGCTGCTGCTCTTTGTGGACATGCTATCGACATTCGCCGGACATGTTTTTGCCTGGGCCATTGTCGCGCTGACCGCGCTGATCTCGTGGGAGGTCTTCTCGCGTTACGTCCTTAACGTTCCCCATCCCTGGGTTCTCGACGCGCAGATCATGCTCTACGGCGCCCTGTTCATGATGGCCGGCGCCTATACGCTGTCAAAAGAGGGACACGTGCGCGGCGACGTGCTTTACAGTTTCTTTTCGCCACGCACGCAGGCGGGCTTTGACCTGGTCCTCTATATCGTTTTCTTCCTGCCTGGCATTTTTGCCCTGTCGCATGCCGGCTGGATTTTCGCCAACGAGTCGCTGGCGATCAACGAAAAAACCTTCTCGCCCGATCCGCTGCCTTTATGGCCGTTCAAGTTCATCCTTCCCGCCGCCGGGTACGGGCTGATGCTGCAGGGCATCGTCGAAATCATTCGCTGCGTGATCTGCCTGCGCGACGGCAAGTGGCCGTCGCGCGTCGACGATGTTGAAGAAGTCGATGTGGATAAGCTGAAAGCCATGGTGCATGTATCTGACGCGGATATCGCCGCGGTCGATACGTTGGTCGTGCAGAAAGAAGAAGCCCATCGGGCGCATGGGAGACCGGCTCAATGAAACTGCGTAAGGAACTCTGGTTCGGTATCACGCTGATGGCGGCGATCCTCGCGCCGACGCTCGTCTTCATGCCGTGGGCCGAGATGACCAACGGCCATCTTGGCCTGCTCATGCTGTCCCTGGTGGTCGTCGCGATCATGCTCGGTTTTCCGACCGCTTTCACGCTGATGGGAATGGGCGTTATTTTCGCCTGGTTCGCCTACCACAACGCCAATCCCGAAATCGCCGTTCGCCAGACGCTCGACCTGATGGTGCAGCGCGCCTATTCGGTGATGACCAACGACGTGCTGATCTCGATCCCGCTTTTCGTTTTCATGGGTTACCTCGTCGAACGCGCCAATTTGATCGCGAAGCTCTTTCGCGCGCTCGAGCTGGCGCTGGCGCGCCTCCCCGGCTCGCTGGCGGTGGCTACCCTGGTGACTTGCGCCGTGTTCGCGACGGCGACCGGTATCGTCGGCGCGGTCGTTACTTTGATGGGACTGCTCGCCCTTCCGGCGATGCTCCACTCAGGCTACGATATTCGCCTTTCGGCCGGAGTGATCACCGCCGGCGGCTGCCTTGGCATCTTGATTCCGCCATCGGTGATGCTGATCGTCTACGGCGCGACGGCCGGCGTCTCGGTGGTTCAGCTCTACGCCGGCGCTTTCTTCCCGGGAATCATGCTCGCCGGACTCTACATCATTTATGTCACCATCGTCGCCAAGCTGCGTCCGCATCTGGCGCCGCCCTTGCCGATGGCCGAACGTCATATCGACCTGCCAGCGGCGACGGCAGCGCTGCGCGACACCTACAGCCACCGCATCATTCCCGGCCTGATCGGCGCGCTCAAAGGCGGCCGCAACCTCGGCGTGCCGGGGGTCGATATCGTCAAACAGGGGGTGATCGCGCTGCTGCCGGCGATGGCTTTCGTGCTGTTCATGGGCCTCGTCTGGAATCTGGCGACGCGGCCGAGCGAAGTCTATGACACCAGCGGGCTCGTCGAAATGGGCGTTTCAGCCGATACCCAGGAGAGCACGACCGAGGGGCTTGCCGAACCGAAGGATGAAGACGCCGTGCAAGAACCGCCTGGTGCCGATAGCGCGCCGGCTACGCCGGCGCCGGCTGACGCGGTGCCTTCACCACCGGCTGCAGCCGCCGAGCGTCTGCCGACGCCGTCGTGGTTCTGGGGGCTGCTCGCTGCCGGCGTGCTTTCGGCGATCGCCTTCTACTCGATCTTCACTTTTGTCCGCCTCGAAGTCTTCAAGATGCTTTTGGCATCGTTTTTTCCGCTCTCGATGATGATCCTCGGCGTGCTCGGCAGCATCGTTTTCGGCCTGGCGACGCCGACCGAAGCGGCCGCCATCGGTTCACTCGGCGGCATCCTGCTGGCGGCGGCGTATCGCCAGCTCAATTTCACCGTCGTCAAGGAATCGGTTTTTCTCACCGCCAAGACCTCGGCCATGGTCTGCTGGCTCTTCGTCGGATCGAGCATCTTCTCGGCGGCCTTTGCCCTGCTCGGTGGACAGCAGGTGGTCGAGCACTGGGTGCTGTCGATGCAGTTGACGCCGGTGCAGTTCATGCTGCTCGCCCAGTTCATCATTTTCATTCTCGGCTGGCCGCTCGAGTGGACGGAAATCATCGTCATTTTCATGCCGATTTTCATCCCGTTGCTGGCCCACTTTCACATCGACCCCCTGTTTTTCGGCCTGCTCGTCGCGCTCAATCTGCAGACCGCTTTCCTCAGTCCGCCGGTGGCGATGGCCGCCTTCTACCTCAAGGGCGTGGCGCCCAAGCACGTGACGCTCAACCAGATCTTCGCCGGGATGCTGCCCTTCATGGCGATTCAGGTGCTGGCGCTGGGCGTGCTCTACGCCTTCCCGGAAATCGGTCTATGGTTACCCAAAGTCCTCTATCAATGAGCGCCGCACCGCGCGCCTTGACGTTCGACAAGGCGAATCTGCTCGCCCGCCTGCGCGCAGCGCTGCCGGCGGCAAGCGTGCTCGTTGAAGCAGAGGATTTGCGGCCCTACGAATGCGACGGGTTGACGGCTTATCGCCAGTTGCCGCTCGTCGTCGCGCTCCCCGAAAACGAAGCGCAGGCGCAAGCGGTGCTCAGGATCTGCCACGCGCTCAAGGTTCCGGTCATTGCGCGCGGCGCGGCGACCGGGCTGTCGGGCGGTGCAATGCCGCACGCCGACGGCGTCGTGCTCTCGCTGGCCAAAATGAAGCGTATTTTGAGCATCGATGCGCTGGCGCGCACCGCCGTCGTCCAGCCCGGCGTGCGCAACCTGGCCGTCTCCGAAGCGGCCGCGCCCTATGGCCTCTACTACGCGCCCGACCCGTCGTCGCAGATCGCGTGCACCATCGGCGGTAATGTGGCGGAGAACTCGGGCGGAGTCCATTGCCTGAAATACGGACTAACCGTGCACAACGTGCTGCGCGTTCGCGGCCTCACCGTCGAGGGCGAGATCGTCGAATTCGGCAGCGCCGCGCTCGACGCGCCGGGATACGACCTGCTGGCGCTGATCATCGGCTCCGAAGGCATGCTGGCGGTGGTCACCGAAGTGACGCTCAAGCTCACCCCGAGGCCCGAACTCGCGCGCGTGATTCTGGCGTCGTTCGCCGATGTCGCGCAGGCGGCCGACGCCGTCGCCGGAATCATCGCCGCCGGAATCATTCCGGCCGGCCTCGAAATGATGGACAGGAAAGCCATCCATGCCGTCGAGCCTTTTGTCTGCGCCGGTTACGACCTCGACGCCGAAGCGCTGCTGCTCTGCGAAGCGGACGGCACGCCGGAAGAAGTCGCCGACGAAATCGCCCGCATGATCGCCGTGCTGGCAGCCAACGGCGCGTCCGGAATTCGCGTCTCGCAAAGCGAAGCCGAACGGCTCAAGTTCTGGGCCGGGCGCAAGGCGGCCTTCCCGGCGGTCGGCCGCATCACGCCAGACTATATGTGCATGGACGGGACGATTCCGCGCAAGAGCCTGGCGCGAATGCTGCTCGCCATCGCCGAAATGGAAGTGCGTTACGGCTTGCGCTGCGCCAATGTTTTTCATGCCGGCGACGGCAATCTACATCCACTGATCATGTACGACGCCAACGTTCCCGGCGAGCTTGAGCGGGCGAGCGCATTCGGCGCCGAAATCCTCGAGCTTTCGGTCAGCCTCGGCGGAACGATTACCGGCGAGCACGGTGTCGGCGTCGAGAAGATCACCCAGATGTGCGCCCAGTTCACTGCCGCCGAGCTCGAGATGTTCGCAGCGGTCAAGAACGCTTTCGATGCCGACGGCCTGCTCAATCCCGGCAAAGTGATTCCGACGATCGCGCGCTGCCGCGAATACCGGCTGACGCGCGGGGCGGTCGACCTTGCCGGCGCCCCATCCGGGAGTGACCGGTGAGCGCGCCGTTCGACCCCTGCCTCGCGCGCTGGTGCGAACGCATCCGCGCAGCGGCCGCCGATCGCCGGCCGCTGCGCCTTGCCGGCGGCGGCAGCAAGGATTTCTACGGCCAGGCACTGGCCGGCGAGCGCTTCGACACGCGCGAGTACCGTGGGCTGGTTTCTTACGCGCCGAGCGAACTCGTCGTCAGCGTACGTTGCGGAACGCCGCTTGCCGAACTCGAAACGATTCTTGCCGAAAAAGGCCAGTCGCTCGCCTTTGAACCGCCGCATTTCGGTCCACAAGCGACCGTCGGCGGCTGCGTCGCCGCCGGCTTGTCGGGACCGCGCCGAGCTCGCGCCGGCTCCGTTCGCGACTTCGTTCTCGGCGTCAAAATTGTCGACGGGCAGGGCCGCCTGCTCAACTTCGGCGGCCAGGTGATGAAGAACGTCGCCGGCTACGATGTGTCGCGGCTACTCGCCGGCAGCCTGGGAACGCTGGGCGTCATCGCCGAGGTTTCGCTCAAGGTCATGCCGCTTGCGCCGAGTGAACTGACGCTTGGCTTCGAACTCGCTGCTGCCGACGCGCCAAACGACGCGCTACGCCGCGTCAACCGCTGGCGCGGCGAGGCGCTGCCGATCTCGGCTTCGCTCGCCCTCGGCCAGATGCTGCATGTTCGCTTGTCGGGCGCCGCAACGGCGGTCAGCGCCGCGGCGCGAACGCTGGGTGGCGAGGCGCTGGCCAACGCCGACGCAGCGGCGCTCTGGCGCAGCGTGCGCGAACAGACACATCCTTTTTTTGCCGGCGACGGCGCGCTCTGGCGGCTCGGCCTGCCGGCGACCGCAGCGCTGGCGCTGCCCGGCGCGCAACTGATCGAATGGTGTGGCGCGCAACGCTGGCAGCGCGCGCACACGGCGGCCGAAGGCCAGACGCTGCGCCGGTTAGCGGCGGACGCGGGCGGACACGCGACGCTCTTTCGCGCGCCGCTGGCGCAGAAGGCTGCAGTCGGTGCCTTTGCCCCGCTCGCCGAGCCGCTGCAGCATATTCATCGCCGGCTGAAAGCGGCGTTCGATCCGTCGGGGGTATTCAACCCCGGTCGCCTGTATCCCGACTTCTAAGCGTCTGGGCATGCAGACCGACCTCGCCGCTTTCATCCGCGACACGCCCGAGGGACTCGAGGCCGACGCCATCCTGCGCAGCTGCGTTCATTGCGGCTTCTGCAACGCCACCTGTCCGACCTACCAACTGCTCGGCGACGAGCTCGACGGTCCGCGCGGCCGCATTTATCTGATCAAAGCCGTACTCGAAGGTCAGCCAGCAACCCAGCGCACACAGCTGCACCTCGATCGCTGCCTGACCTGCCGGGCCTGCGAGTCGACCTGTCCGTCGGGAGTGCAGTATCACCGCCTGCTCGATATTGGCCGCGCCGTTGTCGACCAGCGTGTTCAGCGTTCGCTCATCGACCGCACGAAGCGTTTTCTGCTCGCCGCAACGATTCCGCGGCCGCGCTTTCTGCAGGCGGCGGTCACTGCCGGTCAGTGGCTGCGCCCGCTCTTGCCGGCAGCGCTCGCCGAAAAGCTTCCGGGGCGGTCAGGACGCGTCGCCTCGGCGGCGCCCGATCGCACCTTCGCCGCGCCGACACGACGAATGATCGTCCTCGCGTCGTGCGGACAGCAGGCACTGACGCCGAACACCAACGCCGCAGCGACGCGTGTTCTGGCGCGCCTCGGCATCGAGTTGCTGCCGGTGGCAGCCGGATGCTGCGGCGCGCTGCGCTACCATCTCGACGCGCAGCAGCAGGCCTTGGACGACATGCGCCGGCTGATCGACGCCTGGTGGCCGCTGCTCGACGCCCCGACGGGCGGCGTCAAGGCCATCGAAGCGATCGTCGTGACGGCGTCGGGCTGCGGCGTCCAGCTTCGCGAATACGGCAAGCTGCTGGCCGATGACACGGCTTACGCGGCCAAGGCGGCGCGCGTTTCGGCGCTGGCGCGCGACGTTTCCGAAGTGCTCGCCGGCGAATACGAAAGTCTCGTCGAATTGATGCCGCGCCTGCGTGACGAGCCTCGGCGCATTGCCTTTCACTCGCCCTGCACGCTGCAGCACGGGCTGAAAATCCGCGGCAGCGTCGAAGCGCTGCTGACGGCGGCCGGCTACGAGCTGGCGCCGGTCGCCGATGCGCACCTGTGTTGCGGCTCGGCGGGGACCTATTCGATGACCCAACCCGAACTCGCGCGGCGGCTGCGCGACAACAAGCTCGCCGCGCTCGGCGCGGCTACACCACTCGCGCTCGGCGCCGGGGCGCCAGCGATGATCGTCACCGCCAACATCGGTTGCCAGACGCACTTGCAGGGCGGAACCGCAACGCCGGTCCGGCACTGGATCGAGTTGATTGACGAGCGACTCGGCGCGGGGTAGCCGAGTCGCGCTCAGGCGACGCCGGATTTGACGCGGCTCGCTGCGAGCTTGGCGCGGTCGCGCGCCTGCGCGACATCGGCCCCGGTCGCCACCGCGACGCCCATGCGCCGTTTCTTGAAACTCTCGGTTTTGCCGAAAAGGCGCAGGTCGCTGCCGGGAACGGCGAGTGCTTCGGCAACGCCGGCAAAGGCGATGCCCTTCGCTTCGACGCCGCCGTAAATGACCGCCGACGCGCCGGGCGCGCGCAAGTTTAAGTCGACCGGCAGACCAAGCCTGCGACCGCTCCAGAGCCAGCGCGCCCATCGGCTGCGGCTGCCACGCCTCGACCTAGTCGCCGTCGACCTGGCGGTGGCCGACCGGCGCGCAAAAGTACGTTTCGACGTCACCACAGGCGCCGATCGCGCGCACCGTGAACAGCGTGATCGTGCTAATGCTGTGCGCCTTGCAACGTCCGCAGTTCAACATCAGCGGCGTGCGTCGTGCCGACCTCAGCCCTTCCTCACGCACTTGTCTGCCGCCAGCATCACCCGTTACCTGAAACGGCTGCGCGACCTAAAACTCATCAAGCGAGCCGCCAACTCCTAGCGCGACTAACTTGCTCTAACGCCGGACAATGAGCCGATCGGGCGAATGAATTCGCCCAGACACCGACGACGCGGCTCCCGTGGAGGCGAATTCATTCGCCCGGAAAGGCCTCAGGCTTTGCCGAAGACGACCTCGGGTTCGATGCGGATCGACTCGCCCTCGCCGGTGATCAGCATCTCGCCGTCCTGGATCAGGCACTGCAGACGCATCGCGCGGTTGGCCAGCGCGGCCAGCGCCTGCGTATCTTCCGGCGCGAGTCTGAAAACCGTGAGATTGCCGATCTTTTCGAGCGTCGCGCGATTCTGCTCCCACCACATCTGCGCGACGCGGCCGCCGTAGGTAAACAGCACGACGCGCGCGGCACGACCCGACGCCTTGCGCAACCAGCGTTCGTCGGGCTGACCGACGAGTAGCCAGAGGTCGATGACGCCGGTCAGGTCCCTGAGCCAGAGGTCGGGTTCCTCGTCGGTCGACAAGCCCTTGCCGAAGCTAAGCTGCTCGTCCGCATAGCGCATGAAAGCCAGCAGGCGAACCATCATGCGCTGGTCGTTTTCCGACGGATGGCGCGCCAGCGTCAGCGCGTAGTCCGCGTAATGGTTGCGATCCATATCGGCGAGCGAGAGATCGACTTTGAAAATCGTTGATTTAAGTGCCATGAGTTTGCTGTCCTGCAGCACTGACCGTCGCTGTCAAAATATAGCCACAGCTCGACGGGCAGGCACCGCGTGGGGATGAATGAAGGCCGCTATACTAGCGGAAATCCTGACCCGACCGCCGATCGACGCTGCCACCTCATGCCTGTATTCCCCCTGCTTCTGCCGCTGACCCTGGCCACGCTGGCTCTCGTCGCCGTTGCGCGCGCCCCGGCGGCGATGGCCTTCGACGCGGCCGATCCGTTCAATAGCGAGGCGATCGCACCGCCATCCCCGCTGCTTTTTCCGGCGGCGGAAAAGCACGCGCCGCCGTGCCAGAGCCCCGCGCCAGACACCGTCTACGGCGTTCTCGAAGTGGTCGACCGGGCGCTCTGCCAGAACCCAAAGACGCACGAAGCGTGGGCCAACGCTCGCGTCCAGGCGGCGCAGGTCGGGCTCGCGCAGGCGGCTTTCCTGCCCAGCCTCGACGGCAGCGCGACCGCAAGTCGCGTGCGCAGCGACGGCCAGAGCGCCACTCAGCGCAGCGCTTCGCTGACGCTCTCCTGGCTGCTCGTCGACTTCGGCGCACGTTCGGCCAGCCTTGAAATCGCGCGCCAACTGCTGAGCGCTGCCAGCTCGACGCTCGACGCCACGGTGCAGAGCGTCTTCCAAGCGGCGCTGCAGGCCTACTACAACACCCAGGCGGCGCGCGCCGCGGTGGTCGCCGCGCGCGAGTCCGAAAAGGCCAGCCGCGAGAGCCTGTCGGCCGCAGAGGTTCGCTATCAGGTCGGTACCGGCACACCGGCCGACCGGCTGCAGGCGCAGACCGCCTGGTCGCAGGCGACGCTGACCCGCATTCGCGCCGAAGGCATCGTCAAGATCGCCTACGGCACGCTGGCCAACGCGATGGGAATGGACGCCAGCGCTCCGCTCAAGCTCGCCGAAATTCCGCAGATTGCGCCGAACGATTCGTTCGAGTCCGAAACCAGGGATATCGACGCACTGATCAGCGAGGCTCGGCAACGCCGCCCCGACCTCAAGGCCGCAGAGGCGAGACTTTCCGTCGCCCAGTCGACGATCGACTACGCGCGCGCGTCCGGGCAGCCGACGCTGTCGCTGGGCGCCGGACCGACTTGGCTCAATACCGACAACATCAGCAGCCATGGCAACTCGATCGGATTGACGCTCTCGCTGCCGATCTTTTCCGGTTTCGACACCACCTACCGGGTGCGCTCGGCGCAGGCCACTGCGCAGGCCGCAAGCGCGCAACGCGAAACACTCACCCAACAGGTCGCGCTCGACGTCTGGAGCGCCTACCAGAGCCTCTCTACCGCCAGCCACACGATCCGCACCAGCGCCGATCTTTTGGCCAGCGCCGAACAATCGGAACGCGTCGCGCTCGGCCGCTACAAGGCCGGCGTCGGCAGCATTCTCGACGTCCTCAACGCGCAGAGCGCGCTGGCTAGCGCTCGCCTGCAGCGCATCCAGGCGCTGCTCGACTGGCACGTCTCGCGCGCCGCGCTGGCCAAGGCCGTCGGCACGCTCGACAGCGGCCTGCTCAACCCTGAGGCGGCAACACCATGAAAACGCCAAAGCAGACAACCACGAAGTTCATGCCGCGCAGCCAATCCCTGTGGGACGGAGAGCACAGAGTGAAAACAATGTACTGCATGATTTTCCCAGGCCTCCTTCGGAAGGATCTCGGGAGTACCTCACTGTTGTCTGTTCTCCGTGGTCTCGAACCAAGGCTTCAAGGATGAAACGGTCCCTCAAAATCACGCTCGTTACCCTCATCGCGCTGGCCCTGACCGGCGGCGCTGCCTACTGGGTGGTCAACCGCGCCGCAGTGTCGCCCGAACAGCGCTACAAGCTACAAGCCGTCGAAAAAGGCGAGATCGTGCAAACGGTCTCGGCCAACGGCACGCTCAACCCGGTGGTGCTGGTCAACGTCGGCACGCAGGTTTCCGGAACGGTCACCAAGCTCTACGTCGACTTCAACGACAAGGTCGAGAAAGGCCAGCCGCTGCTCGAACTCGACCGTTCGCTGCTCGCCGCGCAGGCGCGTCAATCGGCGGCCAACATCGGCAATATCGCG
>Ga0316604_10001082_pt1 | contig 26240 bp, 25 predicted proteins | sample OWC_soil_day20_C_FD_207650 | JGI IMG/M metagenome (GOLD analysis project Ga0316604, IMG submission 207650) | Wetland soil microbial communities from Old Woman Creek delta, Ohio, United States - OWC_soil_day20_CT | ecosystem: Environmental > Terrestrial > Soil > Wetlands | place: USA: Ohio...
TGTGTTCAGTTCGACGACATTAAAATGATGAAGCGAGCTGATCTTAGGCAGATCGTTACTGGTATGGAAGTGGTGTATATTTATCATAACCAGATTGATGCCCGTGGCGACAAGCCAAATACCGAAAATGAAGTCTTTACCGCTTGTGCGGAGGCTATCGAAGAGATCTATGGTCTGATTAAGTGGCTGTCCGTTAGTGCTAATACCTATCATTTTATCGTTACGGCCGATCACGGATTTATATATAAGCGAGATAAGCTGAGTGAGAGTGATAAAATTGGTGGTATTTCTGGTAAGGATACATTTGTAAACCGTCGATTCATCGTGTCTAATTCGGCTATTGAGGATGATGGAGTTTCCTCGGCCTCGCTAGGGTGGGTGCTTGGGAATGAAGACAGTAAGATTATATCTTTCCCAGTAAGTTCTCATGTGTTCAAGGTTCCAGGAGGTGGGCAAAATTATGTCCACGGTGGTTCTTCGCCACAGGAGATGATTGTACCAGTCATTGATATTCGGACAGAAAAATACTATACCGAAACAAAACCTGTTCAGATTGCACTAGTTAGTATGGTGCAAAAAATTACGAACTTGATTGCTTCTCTCGATTTTATTCAATCAGAGCCGATAAGTGATGTGGTGAAAGCAACTAGCTATAAGCTTTTCTTCATTTCAGAGACCAATGAGAAAATCTCCAGTGAATGCATGTATGTAGCTGATAAAAAGGATGTTGACCCGCAAAAGAGAATTTTCCGCCTGCGGTTCAATTTTAAGAATAAACAGTATGACAAGTCCAAGCAGTATTATTTGGTGGCTTATGATGAAAAGAATGACTTGGAAATCTTGCGTCATGGAGTAGTAATGGATATTGCTTTCGCCAATGACTTCGGATTTAACGTATAAGGTGGTGAAGGCATGAAATGTATACCAGTACCACCAGGGCAATAAAAAGAGCAAGGCTAATTACGCCTTGCCCTTTGATACTTTCACTTTCCGCTTGGCACCATAGGTCTTGGTGCTAGCGACTTTCGGTTTGCGACGGCTTCTTAAATTATTGCCGCCATGACTGTCTGCTTTTTTATCAGCAGTCTTTTTATCAGTTACAGGTTTGTCTGCAAATTTTCTAGGCGCAGAAGGGCTTGTTTTTTTAGTGGCCTGTTTAATTACTTTTTGCCCATTGGCCTTATATTTCTCAATCGTTGAACCAATACCTTGTTCAATTAAACGCAAATACATATGTTCACCAGGTACAATGAAGGTGATGGCTGTTCCGGTTTCACCAGCCCGGCCGGTTCGGCCGATGCGGTGGATATAACTTTCCGTGTCATGTGGTATATCATAACTGAATATGTGAGTAACACCTTCAATATCCAGGCCGCGGGCGGCAATATCAGTGGCAACCAAAAGTTGAAGCTTGGCCTCACTAAAGCGTTTCATAACCTGAGCGCGTTTGGCTTGGGACAAGTCGCCATGCAGTTCGTCTACTTTGTAACCACGTTGAATAAGAGCGACATTGAGGGCTTTGGCCCGTTCCTTGGTATGGCAGAAGATAATGGCCAGATAGGGCTGGTATTCGTCAATCATGCTGCAGAGCTTGTCAAGCTTACCGGCTTCAGGTAATTCAATCATAACTTGCTTGATTTCATCTAAGGTTATATTCTGAGTCTGGATACGGATATCAGCCGGTTTGGTCATATACCGCGCCGCTAACGAACGCACTTTTGGCGGCATGGTGGCCGAAAACAGCAGGGTTTGCCGTTTTGCTGAAGTCAACTGAACAACCTCTTCAACTTCATCTAAAAATCCCATATGGAGCATTTGATCAGCTTCATCCAGTACCAGTTTGGAGACTCCTGAAAGCACTAGCGTCTTGCGGCGTACATGGTCGAGCAGGCGGCCGGGAGTACCGATAACAAGATGTGGTTGGCCACGTAATTTGCGTATTTGTTCATCTACATCTTGACCGCCATATACGGCTAACACGTTAATATTTAGCACATTTGCCAGTTTTACGGCTTCATCCCTGATTTGCATTGTTAATTCCCTGGTAGGGGTGACAATTAAGGCTTGTACATGCGGGGCCGAGTTTCTTATTTTTTCTAAAATAGGCAGTAAAAACGCCAGCGTCTTGCCGGTGCCTGTCTGCGACTGAGCAATGACATCTTTGCCTGCCAGTACCGCCGGAATGGTCTGTATCTGAACCGGGGTAGGCTGGGTAATGCCAGATTGTTTTAAAAATTGAGTCAGCTCAGGGCGAATGCCTAAAGCTGAGAAATTAGTTGCCATCATTAAAACACCTTTCTTTTTCTATGAATATCTGTAAATTCAGTTTGCGCAAGCTAAACTAAGGGTATACGGTATGGATAAAAATCTAATATACTACTATTTTCCATGAAAGTAAAGAGTATTTCTTCAATAAATCGGATATTTGTGTTAAAATGAAGAAAAATGGATGAAAAGGACTAGAACATGAACTTATTATCTCTAGAAAATGTAACAAAAAGTTACGGCGAGAAAATCTTATTTAGGCAGGTTACCTTTGGCGTTGACGAAAGCGATAAAATTGGTTTAATTGGCGTCAATGGCACAGGTAAATCAACCTTTTTGAAGGTTATTGCCGGCGTGGATACAGCCGATTCTGGTAAAATAATGACAGGTAATAGCGTACAAATCGAATATTTACCGCAAAATCCCGAATTTGATGCTAACGCTACTGTGCTGGAACAGGTTTTCAAAGGCCATTCGCCAGTGATGCAGGTGTTAAGAGAATACGAACAGGTTTTACTGCAAGCACAGCAACATCCAACAGATGAGGCGTGTCAAAAGCGGCTCATTATATTGACCCAACAAATGGACGCACAAAATGCCTGGCAATTGGAAAGTGATGCTAAAATAATTCTTACTAAACTGGGAATTGTTGATTTTTTGGCGATTATCAGCACCTTATCCGGTGGACAGCGCAAACGAATCGCGTTAGCAAGTGCGCTTATTAACCCTGCTGACCTCTTAATCCTTGATGAACCTACCAACCATATCGATAATCAGACGGTGGCGTGGTTGGAACAATACCTGGCAAAACGCAAGGGTGCACTGCTGATGATTACTCATGACAGATACTTTCTGGACAGAGTGACAAACCGTATCATCGAATTGGATAAAGGTAACCTGTATACTTATATGGGGAATTACAGCCAGTTTCTAGAGTCCAAGGCTGAACGGGAAGAGCAACAGGAAGCCAGTGAATGTAAACGCCAGAATATCCTAAGAAATGAGCTGGCCTGGATACGGCGAGGTGCACAAGCCCGCAGTACCAAGCAAAAAGCTAGAATTGAGCGGTTTGAGGAGCTCAGTGCTCAGACACCTGAAGCAGCAAGCGGCCAATTGGATATTGCTGTGGGTGCCAGTCGGCTGGGCCGAAAAATTATTGAACTAGAGCATGTTAACCGAGCGTTTGATGGAAAAATGCTAATTCAGGATTTTAATTATATTGTACTCAAAAATGACCGAGTAGGCATTATCGGTCCAAATGGCAGCGGAAAATCGACTTTGCTCAACTTGATTACCGGGAAGCTGACTGCTGACAGCGGACAGGTTGCGGTTGGTCAGACTGTGAAAATCGGTTATTTTTCTCAGGAAAGCAGTGAAATGAACCAAGATTTGCGGGTTATTGAATATATTAAAGAAGAAGCTCATTTTTTACCGACTGCTGATGGCGGTACGATTAGTGCCGGACAGCTTTTAGAACGCTTTCTTTTTCCGCCTAGCTTGCAATGGACACCGATTGCCAAGCTGTCAGGCGGGGAAAAGCGCCGTTTGTTTTTGCTCAGGATTCTCATGAGTGCTCCCAATGTTCTCCTATTAGACGAACCCACCAATGATTTGGATGTACAGACCTTAGGCATTTTGGAAGACTACCTGGAAGACTTCCCCGGTGCTGTCATTGTAGTGTCGCATGACAGGTATTTTCTTGACAGGCTTGTTGAAAAACTATTTGTTTTTGAGGGCGACGGTAAAATCACGCAATATCCTGGCAATTACTCTGATTATCAGAACAAAGTCAGTGTGCAGGAAACAGAAACTGCTGACAAAAGTAAAGGTGCAGCAGATAAGAAACCAACAGTGCAGGATAAGCCAAAAGAACGGCCTCGTAAGCTGTCTTTTAAAGAGCAGCGGGAATATGACCAGATTGAAGAGGTAATCGCTAGCGTTGAACAGGAGCTTGCCCAGGTTGCGGCAGCCATTAATACTGCAGGCAGCGACTTTACCCTGCTGCAAGAACTTACTAATAGGCAGCAGCAGTTGGAAAGTAGGCTTGATGAATTGCTTGACCGCTGGACCTATCTTAATGAATTGGTGGCAGAATTTAGTAATTAAGGAGCAAAGGAGCTAGTCTATAGGCTATGAACATACAGATAGTGGGTACGAAAAAATGCCAGGATACAAAAAAAGCCGAAAGGTATTTTAAAGAACGCAAGATACCGTTTCAGTTTATTGATTTAACGATCCGGGGCTTAAGCAAGGGCGAACTGGATAAAGTTCGGGCGGCAGTTGGCGGGCTGGAAAATCTGATTGATAAAACAGGTAAGGAATATGCTAAACGCAATTTGAAATACCTGGTCCATAACGTGGAAGAGGTACTGCTAGAGCATCCGCTGCTATTGCGGACGCCGATAGTACGCAATGGTGCCAAGTCCACAGTGGGGTATTGTCCAGAAGTATGGGGTAGTTGGAGTTAAGAGCTAGCAATTTAGAAATTGGAGATAGATATAATGTTGACAAAGGCGCGGGAAATATTAAAAAAATATTATGGTTATGACGAATTCCGGCCAGGACAGGCTAAGGTCATTGGTAGTCTGCTCGGCGGCAAGGATACAGTAGCAATTATGCCGACAGGGGCAGGTAAATCGTTGTGTTTTCAGATTCCGGCGATGCTGCTGCCTGGTGTTACCATCGTGGTTTCACCGCTTATTTCGCTCATGAAGGATCAGGTGGACGCGCTAGCTGGGCAGGGGATACCGGCTACTTTTATTAATAGCTCCCTCACAGGCCAAGAAGCTGGTCGGCGGCTGCAACATATGCGCGCCGGTCATTACAAACTAGTCTATGTGGCACCTGAACGTCTGATAGCCGATTGGTTTCAGGCGGTGGTGGGCGAACTTAAAATAAGCATGTTGGCTGTTGATGAAGCCCATTGTGTTTCGCAATGGGGTCATGATTTTCGTCCAAGCTATCGAAATGTGGGTACGTTTATTGCTAGTTTGCCTGAACGGCCAGTTATTGGCGCGTTTACTGCCACTGCTACTCCTGAGGTCAAGAATGATATTGAGAACCTGCTTGCATTGCAGTGGCCGCAAGTACATATAACTGGCTTTGATCGTCCTAATCTCTCATTTTCTGTCCTACGCGGCGAAAACAAGCAGCAGTTTGTTTTAAAATATATTAAGACAAATGCTAATCAAGCCGGTATTATTTATGCGGCTACTCGCAAAGAAGTGGACAGTCTTTATGATTTACTTAGAAAAAAGGGGTGTGCTGCCGGGCGGTATCATGCCGGGTTAAGTGATCAAGAACGTATGTCCCAGCAGGAACAATTCCTGTATGATGACATTCGGGTTATGGTGGCTACCAACGCCTTTGGCATGGGGATTGATAAATCCAATGTGCGGTATGTGGTGCATTATAATATGCCCAAGAATATGGAGTCTTACTACCAAGAGGCGGGCCGCAGCGGCCGGGATGGTGCACCAGGAGAATGTATCTTGTTGTTTGGGCCACAAGATCCCCTGTTGCAGCGTTTTTTGATTGATAAATCTGTTGAGCATCCGGAGCGCAAACAGCATGAACTTAAGAAATTGCAGGAGATGGTGGATTATTGTCACACTCCTGACTGCTTGCGGCAATATATATTAAATTATTTTGGTGAACCGGCAACAAACTCAGGTTGTGGCAATTGTGGTAACTGCATGGCTGATGGCGAACAGGTGGATATCACGGTAGATGCACAGAAGGTTTTTTCCTGCATCTATCGTATGAAGGAGCGGTTCGGTATTACAGTTATTGCTGATGTGCTAAAAGGCTCAAAAAATAAAAAAGTCCAGCAACTGGGCTTTGACCAGTTGCCGACCTATGGTTTGATGGCGCAGCGTACTGTGCAGGATATTAAAACCCTGGTGCAGCGATTGCTTGCCACCGGATATTTGCGCTTGACTGAGAGTGAATATCCAGTAGTAAAATTAGCACCAGAAGCATTTTCTGTGCTACGCAGTGAGGCTAGAGTCTGGCAAAAAGTATTCACTGAACGACAGCCTGTTCAGGATGATTCTCTGTTTGAACTGCTGCGCCAGTGTCGTAAACGCATTTCTGAGCGGGAAAATATACCGCCCTTTGTTGTGTTTGCTGACACTACTTTGCGGGAGATGAGCCAGCAGCGACCAACAGAGCTTACTGTTATGCGCCAAATTAAGGGGGTCGGCGAGCTTAAACTGCAAAAATATGGCGGCGAGTTTCTGGAGGTTATCACTACCTATTTAGCAGAAAACGCAGCTGCAGCAAGCAGCACAGATACGGCTGCCGTTCCAGCACCGACTAAAAAGACGGCAGGTAAAAAGAGCAGCAGCAAAACCGATTCTGAGCCTAGTCATGTACTAACCTTAACTATGTACCGGCAAGGTATTACCCTGGAAGATATTGCTGCGACACGTGAATTAACGGTTAACACGGTGCAAAATCATCTGGTACGTTGTGCGCAGGAGGGGCATGCTATTGATTGGGACAGGCTTATCCCCAGCCAGTATGAAGAGCTTATTATTACAACGATAAAAGAAATTGGCGCAGGCCAATTACGGCCACTCAAAGAGGCCTTGCCTGATGCTGTAAGCTATGCCGCTATTAAGGCAGTATTATGTAAGCATTTTGGCGAGACAGGCAAAGCGTAGAAGATCCCTATCGCGAAAGCTTTAATTCTATTAATTAGGAGAACTGCCGATGAACAAAAAAGCAGTAATATGGCTATACCAGCAATTGCCGGAACTTGTTGCTAAAGGCGTTATTCCGCCAGAAAGCGCGGATAAATTAAAAGAACATTATGGGGCTGCAACTGACAACGCAGGTACCAGAACCGTTCTATTGATCTTTGGCGTAATTGGTGCTCTATTGATAGGTCTGGGGATTGTTCTGATTTTAGCCCATAACTGGGCGCAACTAACTAGGCTGCACCGTCTTATGATCGCGGTCGGGTTACTTGTAACTGCGCAAATTATTGCAGGCAGTGTGCTGTGGTTTAGACAAGGCAGTTTGGTATGGCGCGAGGCGGCGGCAACTTTGCTTATGTTGATGGTCGGCGCCTCTCTGACATTGGTGGGGCAGACTTACCACCTAGTGGAAGATACGGATGCTTTTCTGCTCACCTGGATGTTATTATCATTGCCTTTGCTGTATCTGATGAATTCCGCAGCAGTAGCAGTACTGTATTTTGTGGGAATAACTGTTTGGAGTGGCGGCCATTATGGTCTAAGCAAGCAATTTATTTGGGTATTATTCGGTTTGGCATTGCCCTATTATCGAGGCCTGCTTGTGAATAGCCGTCAAGCCAATACTACAGGCATTTTATCCTGGGTTATAACTATCTGTTTTTATTTTGCTTTTGGAACAGCATTCTCGAATTATCTGGATCGACTAGGGCTGCTCATATATAGTGCGCTATTTGCCATAACCTATCTGATTGGTGTATTATGGTTTAATCAGGAAGAATCGAGCTGGCGCATGCCGTTTAAAACGGTAGGCTTGACAGGGAGTATCGGATTAACCTTTATCCTAACCTTTAAGGATGTCTGGAGCCATTTGGCGTCAGGCTGGCGCGCCGAACCGCTGCTGGCTTATGGGCTGACAGCTGTGCTATTGAGCTTGGTGATTGTTGGTAATATATTGTTACGCAACCGAAGCGAGCAGGGTATCAGGCCTTTTTTGCTGATACCTGCGGTAATCAGTGCCTCCTATTTAGTTCTGTTTTATGATATCAGTGGTACTGGCGCAACTATTATTTTAAATGGTTACATGTTATGGCTAAGTGTTAGTATTATAACCAACGGAGTGCGTAACCAACGCATTGGCGTTGTAAATCTGGGTATGATGACGATTGTAGCGCTAATTGTTGCCCGTTTTTTTGATATTGATGTAAGCTTTGTCGTGCGCGGCATAGTATTTGTCTTAGTAGGTCTAGGCTTTCTTGCGGCTAATGTCGTTTTACTGCGCCGCAAAGCGGGGTGGCAGAATGAAAAATAAAAAATGGCTGTTTGGCTTATTTATTACTGTCGCTGTGCTTCAGGTAGCTATGCCGCTCTATATGGCCTGGCGCTGGGAGGACGTATTGCAGACCGGTCGTCAGTTTTACTGGCAAACGGCTCCGGTCGATCCTTATGATGCCTTTAAGGGCCGGTATGTTGAACTGCGGTTTAAGGAAAATAGCGCTCCGATTAGCGATAATACCGAATTGACTGCAGAACAGATGGTATATGCTAGTGTTGCTGAGAATATGGAAGGTAATGCCTATATCAGCGGAGTGAGTGTAACTTGTCCGGAAACAGGTTACTATGTGAAAGCTAAAGCTTATGGCAATGGGCGAAATACGGTACATGTCAGCTTGCCATTTACGCGTTATTATTTACCCGAAGACCTGGCACCTGCGGCTGAAGCAGCTTATCGCGAAAGTGCAGGTAAACAAACGAGTGTAGCAGTTGTTCGTATTAAGGACGGTTATGGTGTTATTGAGCAGCTGTATATCGGTGATAAGACATTACTAGAATTTTTGCAGCAATCGCCGCAGGGGTTAGTGGGAAGGTAGTTATGCATGCCATATACATATATTGTTCAATGTGCTGACAGTACGTATTACACCGGTTGGACGACCAATCTGGAAACAAGGCTGGCAGCTCATAATAATGGCAGCGGTGCCCGCTATACCCGCGGCCGTCTGCCTGTTGCGCTGGTATACTATGAGTACTACGCTACAGAGAGTCTGGCCCGTAAACGCGAATATGCGATAAAACGCCTTAGCCGCCAAAACAAGGAAGAAATGGTCAAAGGATTTACTACTAATCAGAAATAAGGAGAATCAATAATGGACGGAACTCAAAGAAAAAATATTACCCCAGGTGCGAAAGTGAAAATTGTGCAAAAACCGCACCAGCGGACAGGACAGTTAACTGAAGGGATAGTCAAAGATATTTTGACAAGCAGCGCTGTACATCATCGGGGCATTAAAGTACGGTTAACCGACGGTACGGTTGGCAGGGTTCAAGAAGTTATTAGTTAGTGACTTACAGGTCAGTAACTTTACGGCATATACAAAAACGAGCTAAGTCCTATAGGGTGGGACTTAGCTCGTTTTTTTAAACAGTGCGATTATCAATGCGGGCAATTTCCCGCAGGGAATTCATAAGTGCGGCAAACCGCTCTGGTTTTATAGACTGTTGGCCATCGCATTTGGCATTGCTTGGATCTTGATGAACTTCGATGATAACCCCATCAGCGCCTACAGCTACAGCAGCCTTGGACAAAGCTTCCACCATCCACCACAGTCCAGCCGCATGGCTGGGGTCAACAATGACTGGCAAATGACTAAGCCTTTTGATGGCCAGTACTGCGCTGAGGTCAAGCGTATTACGGGTATAGGTTTCAAAGGTTCGGATGCCGCGTTCGCATAAGATTACATTTTCGTTACCACCAGCCATAATATATTCGGCAGACATTAAAAGTTCTTCGATGGTGGCGCTTAGTCCTCGTTTGAGCAGGATGGGTTTAGTAAGCTGCCCAGCTGCTTTCAAAAGGTCAAAATTTTGCATATTACGTGCACCGATTTGAATTACATCAATATCTTCGTGATATTGTTCCAATTGAGTTATCGACATAATTTCGGTGACAATTGGTAGGCCAGTCGCTTGCCTGGCCTGTTTTAACAGCTCAAGTCCTTCTTCCTGCATACCCTGAAAGCTATACGGTGAAGAACGGGGTTTGAAAGCGCCGCCGCGCAGAAAGCCAGCTCCAGCAGCTTTAACATCATGTGCGATACCGACAATCTGTTCGCGACTTTCAACAGAGCAGGGGCCGGCAATAATGGCTAGTTGGTTGCCGCCAATTGTTTGTGAACCAACGTTAATCACGGTATTTTCGGGATGAAAGGTACGATTGGCCTTTTTGTAAGGTTCTTGAACAGAAAGTACTTTTTCAACATACGGTTTACTTAGCAAATAGTCGCGGTCAAGCTTACCCGTATCGCCTACAATACCCAAAATCGTCTGGAATTGGCCATAAGTAGGCCAAACACTGCAACCGTAATTTTCTAACTCCTGCTTTAGCTTTTCGATTTGCTCGGCTGCAGCCGAAGCGTTTAGTACAATAATCATAAATAGCGCCCCCTGTAATTTTGTAGTTTATAAGAAAAGACTGGCTTGTGCCAAGTCCGTTAGGACCCCGGCAGAAGACTTAGTCGTTCAATCCAGGGAAAGTTTAACCTCTCCCTCTGGAAAATAAAAAAACCTAAGACTCAATGAGCCTTAGGTTTTGCTTTCGCAGCTTTAGATTGTTGTTAAGGACTCATAGGCAAATTGCCGTATTAAGTTGTTCCATCGAAAAAGGCCTGCGCCAAAGAAGTTGGCCCAAGCAAAAAAGAAAAAGTATTGTTTTGTATATAAATTAATATTGTTTTTCATAATAAAATCACCTAATATCTAATTTTTTTAAATTATGTATTCATTATAGCAGATGATAAAGCGATGTCAAGTTGTTTTGCAATATGAAGAGAAATTAATGTTGTTGTAAATAACGTAGTATAAAAACGATATACGTGCGTACTGGTAATGAACTCGACAAGAAAGCTAGCGCCTGTCATTGTTGGGTAAGTGATACCGGAAACAAATTGACGCAGCTGTTATTTACTTATATACTTTACATTAACGCAGTAGTTTTTCAGAATTGAGGTGTAGCTGTGCGTATTACTAAGGCCATTAAGCAGCAAATGCTAGAATTATTGGAACAACATTATAAAAATGCTACTACCGCACTGCAATATTCAACGCCATTCGAACTTTTGATTGCTGTAATTCTATCCGCACAATGCACTGATACTAGAGTGAACATCATAACCGCGCGAATGTTTCCCCATCACAATACGCCAGAAAAAATTCTGGAACTTGGCCAGACCAACTTGGAGAAAGAAATTCGGGATTGTGGTCTTTTTCGCAGTAAAGCGAAAAATATTCTAGCTACTTGTGAAGTTTTGTGCCGGGAATATGCTGGACAAGTTCCGGATACGTTTGATGAACTAATTAAATTACCAGGGGTTGGCCGCAAAACGGCTAATGTCGTAGTAAGTCAATTATTTGGCGTTCCGGCGATTGCTGTCGATACCCATGTATTTCGCGTGGCCAATCGTCTGAAACTGGCAATTGGTGAGACGCCGCTTGCGGTAGAACAGGGACTAATGCGGGCAATACCTAAGGAAAATTGGAGCGATGCCCATCATTGGTTAATCTGGCATGGTCGCAAGGTTTGTAAAGCAGCTAACCCGACCTGTAGTGTTTGTCCACTTAGTCATCTATGCCCGAGTAGTAAAATTTTAATCTGATATAATATTGTATAAATATTATATTAGATGTATAATAATACAGATATTGGGGGAATGAATATGATTTTTCGAAAAGCTAAATTTAGTGATGTGGAAGATATTCTTAAATTAATTAATGACTATGCCGAACAGGGACTGATGCTGGCACGGGCACGCAATACTTTGTATGAAGGTCTGCGGGAATTTATTTTGGCTGTAGAAGACGACGGACAAATTGTTGGTGTTGCCGCATTGCATTTGGTATGGGATGAACTGGGCGAAATTCGGGCATTGGCTGTTCATCCTAGTAAGATAAAAACTGGTGTGGGTAGTAAAATTGTAGAGATATTGACAGACGAAGCAAGAGAACTAGGTGTCCAAACCTTGTTTGCGTTAACCTACCAGCCCGGTTTTTTTGCCAAATTGGATTTCGAAGAAGTACCAAAAGAGAACGTACCCCATAAGATGTGGAAAGAATGTATTAACTGTCCTAAGTTTCCTAATTGTGATGAGATTGCCATGGTTAAAAAATTGTAAAATAAAAGCGTCCTTGTCAGGGAATTTTATTTTTGACAAGGACGCTTTTGTCACAATGTAATACTTTGCCCGGGGTTCATAATATGTACAGGTATATGAAGTGCCTCCACTTTTTTCTTGAAAGCTTCTGGGGATTGGGCGATAAGCGGCCAGGTGTTATAGTGCATGGGGATTACCGCTGCCGGGTTGAGCATTTTTACAGCTTCAACGGCATCCTCTGGCCCCATGGTGTAATTATCACCAATTGGCAAAAGGGCATAGTCGATTTTTTCCAGACGGCCTAAGAGCGCCATATCGCCAAAGAGAGCGGTATCACCGGCAAAGTAGATATTCTTACCAAAAAAGTTAACAATAAATCCAGCTGCATGCCCTCCCGGAATGCCAGCGCCATGAAAAGCAGGAGTGACTCGGACATAGCCAAAATCAAAACTGCGTTTACCGCCTAAATGCATGCTTATATTGACACAGTCCTGCTGGCCAACTAGTGCAGCAATCTCGGATGTGGTAATTACAGTGGCACTGCTATGTTTGGCGATCGCAATTGTGTCGCCTAAATGGTCGCTATGCCCATGACTGACAAGTATGTAGTTACAGCGTATTTCTGACGCTTTAGCTGGATTAACGGGATTACCAGTAAAATAGGGGTCAAACAGTAATATTATATTGTTGTGGGTTAAACTAAAACAAGAATGACCATAAAATGTTATCGTATTCATAACACACCTCTTTCATATAAGAAATTAATGTATAGTATTTTCCATTTTAACTACAAAATTCCTGCTATTACAAGAAAAATTTGAAAATATTGATTTTAGAGGAAGGTTAATTAGGTATAATGAAGAATTTTTTTAGATAAGTAATTAGTAAAGGCGTGATTGCTATGAATGATAGTTATAACCGACAAATCCAATATTTGCGGGTTTCTGTGACTGATCGTTGTAATTTTCGCTGCGTTTATTGTATGCCGACACAGGGCGTAAAACACCTTAGCCATAACGAAATTTTATCATATGAAGAATTTCTACGAATTATAAAAATTCTTAGCAAGCATGGAGTTAATAAAATTCGTTTGACTGGTGGCGAACCGCTGGTCCGCAAAGGTATTGTTCAATTTATCCGGGACATTACCGCGTTACAATCTATCACCGATTTGTCAATGACGACGAACGGCAGTCTGTTGGCAGCTATGGCTGAACAGTTAAAAGCTGCTGGTTTGACCCGCGTCAATATTAGCCTTGATACTATTAATCCAAAACGATTTCGCCAAATTACTCGCAGAGGAGAGCTTGCCCAGACACTACAAGGGATTGAAGCCGCTTTGGCGGTGGGGCTGACGCCGGTAAAGCTGAATATCGTACTTACTAATATGATTACCGAACAGGATATTGCTTATTTTGTTGATTTTGTGCACCATAAGCCGGTATCTATCAGATTTATCGAGTACATGCCAATAGGCGAAAGCCAAACTACCCCAGGGCCTAGTATTGAAGAGATTAAGACCATGATTAATGGTTTCGGACGAGGAATATTAACGCCTACTTTGGATATTTTCGGCAATGGTCCAGCCAAATACTATGATTTGCCACAGGCCAAAGGAACATTTGGGTTCATTACCCCAATCTCTGACCATTTTTGTGGTGTATGCAACCGGATCCGCTTAACGGCTGACGGAAAGTTTAAGCCGTGTCTATTATCTAATCAGGAGATTGATGTTAAGACTGCTCTGCGTAATGGTGCCAGTGATGATGAAATTACCAAGCTGTTTTATCATACGATTGCCAAAAAGCCACAAAGTCACACCCTGACAAACACCGATGAACCTACTGAGTTTTTTCGAAGAATGTCACAAATTGGTGGATGAGTTTGAAAATGGTTATGAGCAATAGAAAACTGGTGATAAAATAGCTCAGCAAAGGCTTAACTTCTCCGAAAATAAGAAGTTAAGTCTTTGCTATTTTGATTTTAGTAATTTTTTTCTGATATTATGATAAGTCGACTGCTACAATTATTAATAAATAGAGGTGCAAATGTTTTGAAAGAATCCGTTTCCCGTATCCCTACGCTGCATACTTTTGAAAATCCAATTCGTTCTGTTGTCTGGGCTAACCATTGTATCTGGGTAGAACAAGTAAACAAGAGGTTGGAAGATGATTTTGAATGTGCGATGTATTATGAGCCATATTCAAATCTTGTATATCCAGACACGGTTGACGCCATTTTTGTGGAAATTAGTGTCAACCAAAAAAAATATCATGTTTCAGGATTTGCAGTTGTTCCCGATGAAGAACGTGAAGAAATTAAAATTAATGAAGGGTATACAGATTATAATACTGCTAAACAGGTGGCAGTTCATTGGTTGCTGGAAGCCCGTAAGTTTATTAATTCACAATATAAGCATACAAAGTTGTCATATTTGTGTAATGAGCATGTAACGCCAAGATGACATCTTTGTTACACATTGTATTCTCATCTAGTCTGTATTGTCGTTGCGATTATGCGGACTAGATTTTTTTTGCATGGAAAAAGGTCCCAAAACAAGCCATTATCAGTATTATTATAATTTTCTCATAAAAAAGGACTAAACTTGGAATGAAAGTTGCAATACAATAGTTCGTGATTGGTTATAGGAATAAATTTTGCGTTTTACCACTGATTGCCGTTCACTTCAACACGGTTTAGCATGGACCGGGAACTTGCCGGAAAATTCGTAGTAGAAGGAGCGTAGCGATCTTGGAGCAAAAGGAAAACCTAGCACAATATAGCTGAATATTTAAAAAACAGGGGGTGGATTTACTAGTATACTCTTGAATGTTCATGATGGCCCCGGTTTCGTGAATTAATTTTACAAAAATAAATTAATGAACAAGGAGGCAATTTATTATGACAAAAAAATCTTATGGGTATTTTATGCCACCAGTAACTATTATGGGTGTTGAGTGTCTTGAGGACATAGCTGATTATATAAAACCTATGGGCTTTAAAAAGGCACTGATAGTTAGTGATAAGGTTCTTGTACAAATCAAACTTATCAAAAAACTAACTGATGTACTTGATAAAATTAACGTAGGGTATGCTATTTTTGATGGTGCTCAGCCTAACCCAACAGTTGGTAATGTCAATGATGGCTTGAAAATTCTTGAAGAGAATCAATGTGATTTCGTGGTATCTTTCGGTGGTGGTTCGCCACATGACTGCGCGAAAGGAATTGCTCTTGTTGCCGCTAACGGTGGCAAGATTGAAGACTACGAGGGTCTAAATAAATCTGCTAAACCTCAATTGCCGCTAATTGCTGTTAATACGACTTCAGGCACTGCTAGCCAAATGACCCGGTTCTGCATTATTACTGATGAAACCCGCCACGTTAAAATGGCTATTGTTGACTGGCACACAACTGCTGTTATCGCAGTTGATGATGCTGATCTGATGGTTGCTATGCCACCTTCGCTTACTGCCGCTACCGGTATGGACGCATTGACTCATGCGGTAGAAGCTTATGTTTCCACAATTGCTACCCCGGTTACCGACTGTGCTGCTCTCAAAGCGATTGAATTGGTAGCTGGTTACTTAAAGAAAGCTGTTGACAACGGTAATGACATGGAAGCCAGAGAGATGATGACCTATGCCGAGTATCTTGCCGGCATTGCCTTTAATAATGCCAGCCTAGGCTATGTACATGCAATGGCTCATCAACTTGGTGGATTCTATGATTTGCCTCATGGTGTTTGTAATGCTGTCCTCCTGCCTTGTGTTTCAGATTATAATGCGAAAGTTGTTCCTGAAAGATTTGCTGAAATCGCCAAAGTCATGGGTAAAGATGTTGCTGGGTTATCTGCCGAAAAAGCAGCAGCAGTGGCAATTGCCGCTATTCGGGAACTTTCTGCCAGCATCGGAATTCCTGCTGGTCTAAAAGAACTTAGGGGATTTAAAGAAAGTGATATCCCGACTCTTGCTACCAATGCGCTGAAAGATGTTTGCGGCCTTAGTAATCCGAAACAAGCCAGCCAAGAAGAAATTGAAGGTATCTATAAAGCAGCTATTTAATAAGAAAAGACTTGGCTTGTGCCAAGTCCCTCAGGACGCCGGCAGAAGCCTTAGTCGTTCTTATGTCAACAGAATTTTGTTATAAATTCTGGTAGACTAAAATAATACTAAGTAATAGAAGAGGTACTAAAGCACTTTTAGTACCTCTTCTTTATGTGTTCGCAGCAGACTAACTCTTTTGAGTTCACTAAAATTCAAATAAGTTATCATAAGTAGTGCAGGAAATAGTAAAGAATGGACAGAATATAGAAATAATATATACTATTTGAATGGTGGAGGCAGTCATGGAGGAATTAACGCATTTTAATCACGCTGGGAAGGCACGCATGGTTGATGTAACTGTCAAAGATGAGACTAAACGGGAAGCGGTGGCTGAAGGCCGGATTACTATGAAACCAGCTACTCTTGCACTGGTCAAACAAGGTGCTATGGGTAAAGGTGATGTTTTAGGAGTAGCTCAAGTAGCTGGGATAATGGGTGCAAAGCAGACTTGGAATTTAATTCCCATGTGTCACCCGCTGTTACTTACAGGTGTTAACCTTGAATTTACCATTGAAGACGCAGTGAATGCTATCGATATCAAGGCAGTAGTTAAAACCACCGGTAAGACCGGCGTGGAAATGGAAGCATTGACTGCCGTGTCAGTTGCAGCCTTGACCATCTATGATATGTGCAAAGCGGTAGATAAGGCGATGACTATAGAATATGTCCAACTACGATCCAAGTCAGGCGGTAAAAGCGGTAATTTTGTCAGGGAGGGTTAACTAATGCAAGGGAAAATTATAGCTGTTTGTACTAGTAAAAACAAAGGCGAGCGCAAAAAAAATGTTGGTGAGGCCAACCTTTTAGTAGGACTTGGTTTGGAAGGCGATGGCCATGCTGGGTTTAAACATCGTCAGGTCAGTCTATTAGCATTAGAGAGCATTGAAAAGATGCGCCAGAAAGGTCTTGATGTTCATCCTGGGGATTTTGCTGAAAACTTAACTACTGAGGGACTTAATCTGCCTTCTTTGCCTATTGGCACGAAATTAAAGATTGGTGAGGTACTAATGGAAGTCAGTCAAATCGGTAAAGAATGTCATAAACCCTGCAGTATCTATTATCAGGCTGGTGACTGCGTTATGCCTAAGGAAGGCATATTTGCTATCGTAGTCACTGGTGGACGGGTGGCTAATGGCGATACCCTTGAGGTGATCGAAAATGTATAGTATTGGTATTATCACAGCCAGTGATAAGGGCTCACGCGGTGAACGCGAGGATTTGAGCGGCAAGGCTATTGCGGAGATGCTGGCAGAACTCGGCGAGGTCAAGCATTATGTAATTGTTCCGGATGAGCGTGAGGCGCTCAGTCAAGCTATGCTTAACATGGCTGACAATTTAAAGATAGATATCATACTCACAACCGGCGGCACCGGGCTCGGTCCACGGGATGTAACACCGGAAGCTACCTTGGCAGTAATTGACAGACAAGTTCCTGGTATTCCGGAAGTTATGCGGGCTAAATCGCTGGAAAAAACTTCACGGGCCATGTTGTCGCGGGCAGTAGCAGGGTTACGTGGCAAAACACTCATTATCAATCTCCCCGGCAGTCCTAAAGGCGTGCGTGAGTGCTTGGAAGCTATTTTGCCAGCATTGGACCACGGCTTAGCCATTATGAAGGGGGAAGCTGGCGAATGTGCCAGATAACAGTAGTAATAGATAGCTTACATGAATCATAGTTCAATTACTGCTTGTTCTATTCGCTTAATGCCAGGTATCTTTTCGAGATCATTCATGAGCTTGAAGAGTGCCTGGTCTTTATTTTTTGCTTCGATCATGACATCAAAGTCTTGTCGTTGCTCTTTGGCTGCGGTGAGAAAAGGAAGAAAATCAGGCAGCGCGATAATATCGGCATGGCTGCGAAACTCTGTGTCACTTTTGGGACTGGACAAATGAATCTTCGGAACAGAGTTGTTCCAGGTCTTGATAATAGCTGGCCATAAGTCAGCTAAGTTTTCGCCAGTATTGTTACAAGCGTGATGGTGAATATCGAGCACCATGGGGCAGCCAACTGTTTGGCATAGCCTGAGAACATCGACAGCAGTGTAGATCTTATCGTCGTTTTCCAGCATAAGTCTAAATCGTATACGGTCAGGCAATTGGTTAAATTGGGTGATAAAACGAGCGATTGCGGTTGGTTTTTCCTTATATAGTCCGCCGACATGGATAACTAGTTGTGGTTCAGCAGGCAGAGTCATAGCTTCCAGCATAGTAACATGGTAATTAAGGTCATGGATGGCGGCTGTCAGCACTTCGGTTTTGGGACTGTTTAGCAAGGTATAGTGGTCAGGATGCGCACTTACTCGCAGCTTGTAGTTTTTAATGTAGCGGCCAATTTCCTGCCATTCAGCCGCGAATTCATCAGGATAGCTCCAACCAGCAGCAATAGGATGGGTAGCCAGTGGTACTAGTTTTGAGGTGAAACGATAAAGGTAAATATCATGAGCAACATTATAACGGAGAATGCGCAGGGTAGTAGTGATGTTTTGGTGAGTTAAGCGGCGTAACCGGTTAATGCGTTCTTGGGGAACGGCGATTTTCTCCAGGTTTTTTACTGTAACGGTTTTATTAGGTGAACCTTCGGCAAGGTTCAGGGCAATGGCAACATAACCAAACCTTACGCGCATGATGATTACCTCTTTTTCTAAAATTTGTATATAGAGTTCATAATTATATTATAATGCAAATAGTTATATGTTACTCAAAAAAGGGGTACAGATAGTTAGCTGTTTAAAGCAGGGGTTAATAAATAGGTTAGCGAATAAACTATATGAAAAAAATTCAAAAGATTATAGGTCGAGGAGTTGAGATAAATTTGTCCAAACCTATTTACATAATTGGGCATCGTAATCCTGATACGGATTCCATTTGCTCAGCTATTGCCTATGCACATTTAAAAACAGCCTTGGGTGCGCATGTAGTTCCGGCACGTGCGGGGAAGATCAATGCAGAAACAAAATATGTGTTAGACGTTTTTGACGTGCAAGCGCCACAACTTATTCTAGATGTATATCCCCGGGCTAAAGATGTAATGCATGAAAATATCATTACTATTCATCCCTGGAATACCTTGAGGAAGCTTGGTCAGCTTATTCAAGCGCATAATGTGAAGTCCATTCCTGTTGTAGAGAATGATGGCACGTTAGTAGGAATAGTCACCGTTAGTGATTTAGCCGAACGCTATGTCAGTGAATTGGGTATGCAGGATTTACGGGAAACGGGTGTTAACTATGCGGGAATTTTACGCTGCCTTAATGGCACACTTGTATGTGGTGGGGAATTATCGCGCAGAATTGAAGGCAGTGTAAAAATTGCCGCTTCCCGTACCGAGACAATGGCTAAAGTTATTAAACCTGGTGATATCGTTTTAGTAGGCAATCGTACCAAGATTCAACTGGCATGCATTGAGGTTGGTGTTTCCTGTCTGATAGTCACAAGTGATTTCGAGGTGGCGCCTGAGGTGGAAACTGCGGCCCAGGTGGCAGGCACCTACATCATCAGAGCACCGCAGGATACCTATACCTGTGGACGATTAATCAACCAGAGCATTCCGGTGTGGAATGTCATGAAAACTGATGTTGCTTCCTTTAAACCTGATGATATGGTATCAGATATAAAAAATAGTATTATTCGTACAGGTTATCGTAATTACCCCGTTGTCCAGTCAGGCAAGCTAGTTGGGCTTATCAACAGGGACAGACTAATTATGCCTGAGCGTGATCAGATTATTTTGGTTGACCATAATGAACGATCACAAGCGGTAGATGGCATAGAAGAAGCCAAAATTGTTGAAATTGTTGATCATCACCGACTGGGCGGATTAGAGACCAGTGAACCGATCTTTATTAGGCATGAGCCAGTTGGTTCGACAGCCACTATTGTGGCCAATATGTACTGGCATCGTAATGTAGCAATACCTAAGCCGATTGCCGGCCTATTGCTAGCTGCCATTATCTCTGATACTGTTCTCTTTAAATCACCTACAGCAACCGAAAAAGACTGTGATACAGCCAATAAACTAGCCCAAATGGTGGGACTTACTATTCAAGATTTCGGTATGTCTATGCTAAAAGCTGGTTCAGTTATTGATAAGCTGACACCAGGTGATATTGTTGCTACCGATCTAAAGGAATTTCAGATCGGCGAATATTATGTTGCTATTAGTCAAATCTCTGTCATGGACCCGGAAGGTGTGCTATTGCAACAAAATCAACTAGAAACGGCTTTACAGGCTATTTGCAATAAAGAGCAGTATAATATGGCAATATTGCTGATTACAGGCATAGTAGATGAGGCAACATACCTATTGCATTACGGGCAGCCAGCAGGACTGATAGCTGCTGCTTTTGGTAAAGGCCAGCCAGATGGTACTTGGTATTTGCCAGGAGTTATGTCACGTAAAAAACAAGTTGTACCACCATTGATTGACGCTGTTCGCCGGTTGTAAAAATAGTACTGTCACGCCAACTGTTGTATGTTATAATGTTTCCATAATACATATACAGGAAGGAATGTGGCTCAATATGACTACTTATGTGCCTAGCGGTGTGTGTGCAACCAAGATTGAGTTTTTGGTCGAAGACAATATCGTCAAGAAAATTCAGTTTCAATCAGGCTGCTCTGGGAACCTGCAGGGCGTAAGCCGATTGGCAGAAGGAATGAAGGTTGAAGAGGTTATTAGTAAATTAAAAGGGATAAAATGTGGTGATAAAGCGACCTCTTGTCCTGACCAATTAGCTCAAGCATTAACGCAGCTACCGAAAAATCAATTATAGAATGAGGCTGTTGACAGAGTTTTTGTTGTGTGATATAGTCATTCTCAACAGCATATATAAATGCAATGAACAGGATAAGTAAATTGGCAACGCTATTATCAGAGAGCCGGGGGTTGGTGTGACCCGGTAGGCGTGCTTATTGAAATACACCTGTGAGCAGCAGGTCGAACGGATTCCAAGTAGACCGTGCCGGATGCCACCGTTATCAGAGGCTAGGGTATCGGAATGATCCTGTACCTAAAAAAAGTGGCTTGCTATATAGCAAGCAGGGTGGTACCGCGAGTAAAGTCTCGTCCCTGTCAGGGGATGAGGCTTTTTTATTTTTCGAAAATTTTAGGAGGCGATAGCTATGATTATTGTAATGAGTCCAACAGCTACTCAAAAAGAGATTGACAATGTGATTGCCCGGGTAACGGGTGCTGGACTAAGAGTTCATTTGTCAGAAGGAAAACTGCGCACAATTATTGGTTTGATTGGTGAGAAAAAACTTATGGCCCAGCTGCCCTTAGAGGCTATGGCTGGTGTGGAGAAAGCGATATCTGTTACTGCTGGTTATAAGCTGGTTAGTCGGGAAGTTAAGAGCGAAGATACGGTGATAGACATTGGCGGTGTACTTGTTGGCGGTACTAATCTGGTAGTGATGGCAGGTCCTTGTGCGGTGGAGAGTAGAGAGCAACTGTTGGAATCAGCTAAGATTGTCAAAGAAGCTGGCGCTCAGTTTTTACGTGGGGGCGCCTATAAGCCACGGACGTCACCTTATTCTTTTCAGGGGCTTGAAGAAAAAGGGTTGGAAATGCTGGCAGAGGCCCGGGATGTGACTGGACTAAAGATAGTTACAGAGGTTGTTGATATCCAATCTGTATCAGTGGTAAGTGCTTATGCCGATGTATTGCAAATCGGGGCACGCAATATGCAAAACTTTCAACTGCTAAAGGCGGTAGGGAAAAGCGGCATGCCAGTACTGTTAAAGCGTGGTATGTCGGCAACCATCAATGAATGGTTACATGCTGCCGAGTATATATTGAGCGAAGGCAATTTTAATGTTATGTTTTGCGAACGCGGTATCCGGACTTTTGAGAATTATACCCGTAACACATTGGATTTGAGTGCGGTAGCAGCACTTAAAGAGCTAAGCCATCTGCCGGTGATTGTTGATCCCAGTCATGGTACTGGCGTGTGGAAATTGGTTAAACCCATGGCAAAGGCCGCGGTGGCGGGCGGAGCTGACGGTTTGATGATTGAGGTTCATCCTAACCCGGCAGAAGCATTGTCTGATGGCAGCCAGTCACTGACTCCTGCTAACTTCCAGGCCCTGATGAGTGAAGTGGGCGCCATTGCTGCAGCTGTTGGCAGGAAGATGGCATGAAGCCAGCTATCAAGCGGATTGCCATCGTCGGTATGGGTTTAATTGGTGGTTCGCTCGGTTTAGCGATCAAAGCATCCCAAGGCTCCAACGTTGAGGTTACTGGTATTGACACAAACGAGCTCTCACTATTGAAAGCCAAACAACGCGGCGCTGCTGACCTTATTACTGGTGATTATCAAAGCGGTATAGGTAATGCTGATATGGTTTTTTTGTGTACGCCAGTGTTGCAAATAGCAGCACTAATAAAAAAAATAGCACCCCATTTAAAACAAGGCGCTATTTTGACAGACACAGGTAGTACTAAAACCTATCTTATGGAACAAATAATGGCAGTATTACCGCATGGTGTTTATTATGTTCCCGGTCACCCTATGGCAGGACGTGAACAAAGCGGCATCGAAGCCGCTGCGGATACACTTTTTTATGATAAGTGGTATATACTTATTCCTGGCAGGGAGGCGGATTCTCCAGCGGTGGAAGCAGTACGTCAAGTAATTAACTGGACCGGGGCCAGAGTCACTGAAATGAAGGCTGACGAGCATGATTGGTGTACGGCCTTAATCAGTCATGTACCGCATATTGGCGCAGCCGCGCTAGTAAACCTACTCACATATTCGCAAGACCAGGAAAATAGTATAAAGTTGGCAGGCGGTGGGTTTCGGGATACAACGAGAATTGCCTCTTCCAATGCTGATATGTGGGCTGATATTTGTATGACAAATGCTGGACCGATTGCCAACAGTTTGGATAAATTTAGTCAAATTATCAGCCAAGTAGCTGATGCGGTTCGCCAAGGAGACAGAGGCAGTATTCATGCATTCTTTACTAGTGCCAAACAGCGGCGGGATGAGTTATTACTGTTGGAACAGGCTGCTAGCGAACAACCCTTGTCCAATGAGCATTGATAATTTGTGCGATAAGTTTTTTGGCCTCAATATCAGGGTGTAAGCCATCTATAGCTAAATGATCCGGAAGCTCCCGGGTACTGCCAAGCAGGTGAGGTTCAAGGTCAATAAAGTAACGCTGTTGACGAATGAATTGGTTGACTGTATCAAACTCTTCCCGCCAATTATCTACTGTTTCTTCACTAAAAACATCATTAATTGCGTCTGGGTTCACTGGTGGTAAAGTTAAAAAAATGGGACGGATGCCTTTTGTCAGACATTTGTCGCGAATAGCAGTAAGCTCAGTTATGACTTGGGTGGCAGGAACACCGCCGCGCAAACTGTTGGTACCGCCCAGAATAAGTAGATATTTTGGCTTGAACGGCAACACATCTTGATCAAATCTAGCTAACATAGTTGCCGTAGTATCACCACTTTTGCCAAGATTGACGACTGGAAAATTAAGATAGGTCTGATAATTGTAATCAAAATCAGCAGGAGAGTAGGAGATTCCGCCGCCACCATGGGTAATACTGTCACCAAAGGTGGCGGCGTAGTTGCCACGGCTCAAGTTAACACTAAACTCAACGGCGTCCGAATAGCCACCGACTGGATTGCCGATAGCGTCAATGCCGCGTACCCGCCAATAGTATTTTCCGGGAGTAATACGAGGCTGCTCGTCATAACAGTCATTTAAGCCTGTTATTATTTTGCTCCAAATACGGTAACTGGAGGGTTCAACACCACCCGGGTTCTCTGGTGGTTGACTGGTAAGCTCGACTTCATGGCTTGAAGCGCCGAGTACTGGTATCCAAGCATAAGCTGGGTAAAGCGGTGTTGGCAAGTTAGTAGGTTTATGATCATTAGTCAGCGGTTTGGTTACGGGAATAATATCGCGATCAATCCAGACCTCTGTGGCATCAGAAAAAACGCCTAAGGGGTTACCTCGGTTATTTAGTGCGCGGACTCGCCAGAAGATGTGATTGCTTTCATACCAGGATAAATCAACATTATAGCCATTGGTAAACACTTCGCGGGTTAAGCGCACCTGCTTGTCAGACGAAAAAATATCGTTAGGGTTTTCAGGTTGTTCTGTTAATAACTCAAGCTCATAGTATACCGCGCCTGGTACTACTGTCCAGGTGAGCATTGGCCGGATAGATGCGGGAGCATTGGTTGGGTAGAAAGAGGTAGGTTCCGGCTTAACCTTGTCAAAATCAGCGATCGTTCCACTAATGGTTTGTGTTAAGTTGATATAATCAGAGTATTTACCCAAGGGTTGATGAAATATAGTTTGGGCAGATACCCGCCAGTAGGTGCGAAACGGAAAATTTTCATCAATAGGCAGTTGATTTTTCCAAGTGCGATAACTAGCAATCCGCTCTGTATCAGTCGCTCGCTTAGCGTCGTCGGCAGGAGGAATACTCAAAGCTTCTACCTCATAATAAGCAAGATAAGGTACACGTTGCCATTGTAAAATATATTCGTTGGACATATGGTTAATCTCTAACTGTGGTTTGAAACTAGTGAGACCGACAGCTTCAGAGACCTCTAAGACATAAAGCATGGAAATCGTTAGGAACATAATAATAAATATTCTTTTCAAGTTTACACCTGCCGAATCCTAGTAAAATCATATTTATATATTACCACATTTTATTAGTAATACAAACTTTGCGTAAAGCCGCTATTTTTTTTGAATAGCGGCTTTTGCAGTTTACTAGTAAAGCATGGTAGAATATGAAGCGAAGGAGGCGATTGTCGCGGAACAATTTTTTCAAATTGTAGTAGATTATATTGCACTTTGGGGTTATACCGGGATTGCTATCGGTATGGCGCTAGAAAGTGCGTGCATACCTGTACCTAGTGAACTCATTTTTGGTTTTGCAGGATATCTGGTCTATCTTGGCAGGCTGGATTTTACCATGAGTGTTGTCGCGGGGGTGACAGGCGGACTGATAGGCTCGATTGCTGCCTATCTGGTAGGGTTTTATGGTGGACAACCTTTTGTTACAAAGTATGGGAAGTACCTGTTCTTATCTAAAAAACATGTTGATACTGCTCAAAAGTGGTTTGACCGCTATGGGCTGAAGGCAACTTTTTTTAGCCGACTGTTACCTGTTGTCCGTACGTTTATTTCGCTGCCTGCTGGATTTGCCAAAGTGAATTTGGGTAAATTTATACTCTACACCTTGTTAGGTTCCATTCCTTGGACAGTAACTTTAATTTATGCTGGCCAAGTGCTGGGCGAAAATTGGCGAAAGTTGAATTCTATGGGCCATGAGGCCAGTCTGGTAGTTGTTGCTATGCTTGTAGCTGCTGCAGGATATTACTTCTGGAAGAACCGGACACAGTCTGACCAAAATTAGCATAATAGGCTGAATGCTGATTTTGAGGAAGGGATGAATAGCTCAGGATATGAAGCAACAAGACGAAACGAAACGTAAACTTAACCGTCTTCTTCAAGGTACGCTTGTGCTGACAGTTGCAGGCATTGTTGTGAAAGTTATTGGTTCGCTCAACTGGATTATTCTGTCACGCGTGTTGGGTGGGGAGGGAATCGGCCTCTATCAAATGGCCTTTCCTATCTATTTGTTAGCTCTTAGTCTGTCATCTGCCGGTATTCCGGTAGCAATTTCTATTATTACTGCCGAAAAGATAGCTTATCAAGATTATCGGGGAGCTAACCGGGTTTTTTACCTATCACTGGCTATGCTCACAGTGACAGGAATTGCTCTAAGCACGCTAGTTTACTTTGGTGCCGGTTGGCTGATTGAATATCGGGTTATTCGTGATCCCAGAGCATATTATGCATTGCTGGCGTTATCACCGGCTATTTTTTTAGTTACGTTACTCTCTAGTTTTCGTGGTTATCTTCAGGGCTGGCAAAATATGACTCCCACTGCTGTGTCCCAAATTGTGGAACAGTTATTTCGCGTGGGAGCCATGTTACTATTTGCAATTTGGCTGCTACCCCGAGGTATTGAATATGCTGCCGGTGG